>ERZ812616.169-NODE-169-length-98230-cov-4.864813_pt1 | contig 98230 bp, 93 predicted proteins | sample MGYA00376249_ERZ812616 | MGnify/ENA primary metagenome ERZ812616 (study PRJEB26924, sample SAMEA4378265) | human gut metagenome | biome: human gut; feature: human-associated habitat; material: faeces | place: China | collected 2013 ...
TATCCGGTCGTGGAGATAAAGACGTTGCAGCAATTGCAAGATACAGAGGAGTGGAAATCTATGAGTAAAATAGCAAAAGCATTTGAGAACAAAAAAGCATTTATTCCGTTTGTAACGGCGGGAGACCCGACACTTGATGTGACAGAACAGTTATTATATGAAATGCAGAAAGCAGGAGCAGACTTAATTGAAATTGGAATTCCGTTTTCAGACCCGACAGCAGAAGGACCAGTCATTCAGGAGGCAAATGAAAGAGCGCTTGCTGAAGGATGCACAACGGATAAAATTTTTGATATGTTGAAACGTGCAAAAGAAAAAATTACGGTTCCAATGGTATTTTTAACTTATGTTAATCCGATTTTCACTTATGGAAAAGAACGTTTTATGAAACAATGTGTGGAAAGTGGAATTGATGGTCTGATTGTACCGGATATGCCTTATGAAGAAAGGGAAGAACTTGCACCGGCATGTGAAAAATACGGAGTGGACATTATTCCGCTGATTGCACCGACTTCTCATGAAAGAATTAAAATGATAGCAAAAAAAGCACAGGGATACATTTACTGTGTTTCGTCTTTAGGTGTAACCGGTGTCAGAAATGAAATTAAGACAGATATTGGGGCAATGGTAAAAGCAGTAAGAGAGACAACAGATGTTCCGTGCGCAGTCGGATTTGGAATTGCGACTCCGGAACAGGCTTACAAGATGGCAAAAGTTTCGGATGGAGCAATTGTGGGTTCTGCAATCGTTAAAATTATAGCAAAATATGGAAAAGACAGCGTTCCTTACGTAGGAGAGTACGTTAAAAGCATGAAAGAAGCCGTAGAAAAAGCGGATAAAGAAAGTAAATAATCCAGAAAATAAGTTTAAAACAGCCGATTCTATTAAAAAAGAGCCGGCTGTTTTTTCAGCTTGCAGATTAATAAGAAATTCACAATTTTTTAGTTGAAAAAAATTGAAAAACAGGTTACAATTAAAATCGGCAGAAATTGGTTTTGTTCTTCAACTCATTAGAGCGAAAAACCAAAATGTGGTTTCTGCGCGAACAGGATTCACTGTCAAATAGGTGCAGAAATCCGCAAATAAAAATATATGGAGGGCTGATCAATGAGTAATACAGCACAAAGCTTGGCAGGCAAAAGAATTGAAGCTTTGCTTGATGAGAACAGTTTTGTTGAGATTGGCAGTTGTGTAACAGCTAGAAGCACTGATTTCAACTTATCTGAAAAGGAAACACCATCTGATGGTGTTATTACCGGTTATGGCGTAATTGACGGAAGCCTGGTGTATGTATACAGCCAGGATGCATCCGTATTAAACGGAACAATCGGTGAGATGCATGCAAAAAAAATCGTAAGACTCTACGAACTGGCTATGAAGACAGGTGCTCCGGTTATCGGTCTTGTAGACTGTGCAGGTTTCAGACTTCAGGAAGCAACAGATGCATTAAATGCATTTGGTGAAATCTATGCAAAACAGGTTGCAGCTTCCGGTGTCATTCCTCAGATTACAGGAATCTTTGGAACATGTGGTGGCGGACTTGCGGTTATGCCAGGTCTTACAGACTTTACATTTATGGAAGAGAAGAAAGCAAAATTATTTGTAAACTCTCCAAATGCATTAGATGGAAATGAAATTTCCAAATGCGATACATCAAGTGCCAAATATCAGAGCGAAGAAAGCGGACTTGCAGATGTAACAGGAAGCGAAGATGAAATCATTGCAAAAATGAGAGAATTAGTTTCCCTGCTTCCATCAAACTACGAAGATAATTCTGCTTATGTAGAGTGCACAGATGATTTAAATCGTGTATGCCCTGAACTTGTAAACTGCGCAGGTGATACTTCTATCGCACTTTCTCTTCTTGCAGACAACCAGGAATTCTTTGAGGTAAAAGCAGATTATGCAAAAGATATGGTTGTTGGATTTATCCGTTTAAACGGAGCAACTGTAGGATGTGTTGCAAATCGCAGTGAAGTTTACAATGCAGAAGGAGAAAAAGCAGAGACATTTGATAATGTATTATCAGTAAGAGGATGCAAAAAAGCAGCTGATTTCGTGAAATTCTGTGACGCTTTTGAACTTCCGGTACTGACTCTGACAAATGTAAAAGGCTATAAAGCGACAAAATGTTCCGAAGCGAATATTGCAAAAGCAGCAGCATCTTTAACTTATGCATTTGCAAACGCAACTGTACCGAAAGTAAATGTTGTAGTTGGAGAAGCATTTGGAAGTGCTTACCTGACGATGAACAGCAAATCAACAGGAGCAGACATGGTATTTGCTTGGCCGGAATCCCAGATTGGTATGATGGATGCAAAGCTCGCTGCAAAAATTATGTACGCAGACAGTGATGCAGCAACAATCAATGAAAAAGCTGCAGAATATGCACAGCTTCAGTCAAGTGCACTTTCTGCTGCAAAGAGAGGCTATGTTGATACAATCATCGAGCCGGAAGATACAAGAAAATATGTGATTGGTGCTTTTGAAATGTTATTCACAAAAAGAGAAAATCGTCCAAGTAAAAAACACGGCACGGTTTAAGCGAGGTGAATTAATATGAAGCAGACATGGAAAAAAATCATTGGACTGATTCTGATTAGCGTATGTATCTTGGCAATGACCGCTTGTGGAAAGAACAGTAGTGAAGAAACAAGCTCTCTTACGATGCCGGATGAAGCATCTCAGCAGTCCTTAATCGAGAGTTTTGGAACTGTACTCCAGAATATTTCTCAGTTGGATGAAGCAAGCATTAAAAGCTATATGGAAGGCGATGATGCATTTAGTGCAGCGGCAGCTTCTGCTTGGGATACCAGCGGTTCTTCTTTAGGAAGTTTTGAAGAAGTTAAAGATGGTAAAATGGAAATCGACGATGACACTTATGTAGTTACTATTGATGCAAAGTTTGAAAATCGTGATGCAGATTGTGTGTTTATACTTGATAAAAATGGAACTCCTACCAGTGTCAGCATTGACCCTGTTTACAGCATGGGTGAAAAAATGGCACAGGCAGGTCAGAATACCGTTATGGGTATCGGAATCGTATTTATCATGCTTATCTTCTTAAGTTTCCTGATTTCTCTTATGAGATTTATCCCGAAACTGGAAGCAGCTTTATCAAAGAAAAACAAAGCACCAGAACAGGCAAAACCGGCACCGGTTGTTGCTGTTCCGGAAGTAGAAGAGGAAGAAGTAATTGATGATGGCGAACTGATTGCAGTTATCGCAGCAGCAATTGCGGCATCTGAGAATACATCGACGGACAGCTTTGTTGTTCGTTCAATCAGAAAGTCAAAAAAAGGAAATTGGCACAGAGCCTAATCACAGGAGGAAATGATTATGAAATCTTATACAATCACAGTAAATGGCGTTGCTTATGATGTAACAGTAGAAGAAGGCGCTGGAAACGCTGTAGCAGCATCTGCTCCGAAAGCAGCACCAAAGGCAGCACCAAAAGCAGCACCTGCAAAAGCAGCAGCTCCGGCATCCGCTGGTTCTGTAACAGTTGCAGCATCTGCAGCAGGTAAAATCGTAAAAATCGAAGCAAGCGTAGGTCAGGCAGTAAAAGCTGGAGACAGTATTGTAGTTCTGGAAGCTATGAAAATGGAAATTCCGGTTGTTGCTCCACAGGACGGAACCATTGCAAGTATTGACGTAGCAGTTGGTGATGCAGTTGAAAACGGTAGTACACTGGCAACTATGAACTAAAAATTTGCAAATAGAGTGATTTATTTGTAAGTTTGCGGTCGTAGATAGAAATCTGCGAAAAATACAGACAATGGGAGGTAATAAAATGTCTAGCATAACAGATACATTGTCCAATCTGCTTGGTCAGACAGCGTTTTTGAATCTGACATGGGGAAACTATCTGATGATTCTGGTTGCTTTTGTTTTCTTATTTCTGGCAATCAGACATGGATTTGAACCGCTGCTTTTAGTACCAATCGCATTTGGTATGCTGTTAGTTAATATCTATCCGGATATTATGTCACAGCCATATACGGATGCAGCCGGTATTGAACATGCAGGTGGACTTCTTCACTATTTCTATTTGATGGATGAATGGAGTATTCTTCCGTCACTGATTTTCATGGGTGTAGGTGCCATGACAGACTTTGGTCCGCTGATTGCGAATCCGAAGAGTTTCCTTTTGGGAGCAGCAGCACAGCTTGGTATCTATATGGCGTATTTCCTTGCAATCTTTATGGGATTCAATGGAAAAGCAGCAGCAGCAATCTCTATCATCGGTGGTGCCGATGGTCCGACTTCTATCTTCCTTGCAGGTAAGCTTGGACAGACAGCATTAATGGGACCGATTGCGGTGGCGGCGTATTCTTATATGTCACTGGTTCCAATTATCCAGCCTCCAATTATGAAGTTATTCACAACAGAAAAAGAACGTAAAATTAAAATGGAACAGCTTCGTCCGGTATCCAAACTGGAAAAAATCCTGTTCCCGATTATCATTACAGTTGTTGTTTGTCTGATTTTACCATCTACAGCTCCGTTAATTGGTATGCTTATGCTTGGTAACCTTTTCCGTGAATGTGGCGTTGTAAAACAGTTAACAGAAACAGCATCTAATGCTTTAATGTACATCGTAGTTATCCTTCTCGGAACATCCGTAGGTGCATCTACAAGTGCAGAAGCGTTCCTGAAACTGGATACTTTAAAAATTGTTGCTTTAGGTCTGGTAGCATTTGCAGTTGGTACAGCCGGTGGTGTTCTTCTTGGTAAAGTTATGTGTAAACTGACACATGGAAAGATTAATCCGCTGATTGGTTCTGCTGGTGTATCCGCAGTTCCTATGGCAGCCCGTGTATCTCAGAAAGTTGGTGCAGAAGCAGACCCGACTAACTTCCTGCTGATGCATGCAATGGGACCAAACGTTGCCGGTGTTATCGGTACAGCCGTAGCTGCTGGTACATTCATGGCAATCTTTGGTGTATAATTGAAGGAGGAAAATTAAGATGGCAGATGTGGTAAAAAAACCAATTAAAATTACAGAAACAATTCTGCGTGATGCGCATCAGTCTCTGATTGCAACAAGAATGACAACAGAGCAGATGCTGCCAATCGTAGATAAAATGGATAAAGTCGGTTATCATTCCGTAGAATGCTGGGGTGGTGCAACATTTGATGCATCTCTTCGTTTCTTAAAAGAAGACCCATGGGAAAGACTTCGTAAATTCCGTGATGGTTTTAAAAATACAAAACTGCAGATGTTATTCCGTGGACAGAATATCCTTGGATACCGTCCTTACGCAGATGATGTAGTAGAATACTTCGTACAGAAATCAATTGCAAACGGCATTGATATTATCCGTATTTTTGACTGTATGAACGATATCAGAAACTTAAAAACAGCAGTTTCTGCAGCAAACAAAGAAAAAGGTCATGCACAGGTTGCGCTGTCTTATACTTTAGGTGATGCTTATACTTTAGAGTACTGGACAGAAATGGCTAAAAAAATTGAAGATATGGGTGCAAATTCTATCTGTATCAAAGATATGGCTGGTCTTCTGCTTCCTTATAAAGCAACTGAACTGGTAACTGCTTTAAAAGAAACAGTAGATATTCCGATTCAGCTTCATACACACTATACTTCCGGTGTTGCTTCTATGACTTACTTAAAAGCAGTAGAGGCAGGTGTGGATGTGATTGATACAGCAATGTCTCCATTCGCTCTGGGTACTTCCCAGCCGGCAACTGAAGTTATGGTAGAAACATTTAAGGGAACTCCTTATGATACAGGATTTGACCAGAAACTGTTATCTGAAATCGCTGATTACTTCCGTCCAATCCGTGACGAAGCACTTGACAGCGGACTGCTCAATCCGAAGAACCTTGGTGTTAACATTAAGACTCTGTTATATCAGGTACCGGGCGGTATGCTTTCTAACCTGACTTCTCAGTTAAAAGAACAGGGTGCAGAAGATAAATTCTACGATGTATTGGAAGAAGTTCCAAGAGTACGTAAAGACCTTGGTGAATGCCCGCTTGTTACTCCTTCTTCTCAGATTGTTGGTACACAGGCTGTATTCAATGTTGTTCTGGGTGAACGTTACAAGATGGTTACAAAAGAAACAAAAGATGTATTAAGTGGAAAATACGGTGCAACTGCAAAACCGTTCAACAAAGAAGTACAGAAAAAATGCATCGGTAATACAAAACCGATTACCTGTCGTCCGGCTGACTTAATTCCGGCTGAGTTAGACACCCTTAGAGGAGAAATGGCACAGTGGTCTGAGCAGGAAGAAGATGTATTAACTTACGCATTATTCCCACAGGTTGCAACAGAATTCTTTAAATACAGAGAAGCTCAGGAAACAAAAGTAGACCCGAAAATGGCAGACACAAAAAATGGAGCTTATCCGGTATAAATAAGATTAAATTTTCCGAAGGCGAATCGTATGGAAATACGGTTCGTCTTTTTGTTTTAGACATAAAATTCTTTTGCGTTTAGTAAAATTCAGATGAAAAATAATTAAGTTCGTGTTATAATATAAACTTAATGAAAGCATTACTATAGAATGTTTTAAGACAGGAAAAGAGGTTAAGGGGTAAAGTATGGGGACGGAAGAGAACTTACTTAGCAGGATGAATACACAGTATCATAAATTTAGCAAAGGTCAGAAAAAATTAGTATCGTATATTACGGACAATTATGATAAGGCTGCTTTTTTTACGGCTGCAAAGTTAGGAGAAACGGTTGGAGTAAGTGAGTCAACAGTCGTTCGTTTCGCAATTCATTTAGGATATAAAGGATATCCGGAGTTTCAAAAGGCACTGGAAGAGTTGGTGCGGAACAAGTTAAATTCAATTCAGAGAATGGAAGTGACTTATGGAAGAGTTCCACAGTCTGAAATTTTAGATACGGTACTTCGAGCCGATATTGAAAAAATCAAGCTGACAATGGAAAATATAGACCATAATGCGTTTGAACTTGCAGTGGAGACCATTCTTGAGGCAAAGAGTATTTATATTGTAGGAATCCGCAGTTGTGCACCACTGGCAAGCTTTTTGGGATTTTATTTTAATTTATTATTTGATAATGTACATTTGATGCATACAAACAGTTCAAGTGAATTGTTTGAACAGATGATTCACATCAGCAAGGACGATGTGATTATTGGAATTAGTTTTCCAAGGTATTCGATGCGTACATTAAAAGCGCTTGAGTTTGCAAATAATAGAAATGCAAAAGTAATTACATTGACAGACAGCATTCATTCACCAATGAACTTATATTCTTCTTGTAACTTGATTGCGAGAAGTGATATGGCGTCAATTGTAGATTCACTTGTTGCACCTTTGAGTGTGATTAATGCGTTAGTAGTCGCACTTTGTATGCGCAAACAAAAAGAGGTGACTGCTACGTTAGAAGATTTGGAAAAAATTTGGGATGAATATCAGGTGTATAATAATGATGAAATTAATCTTGCGGATGGGAAAGAAATTGAAATTCGTAATCCGGATGAGTTAGAAGATTAAAAGGAGTGTTTCATGACAAAAATAGCAATCATCGGTGGCGGTGCTGCCGGAATGTATGCTTCTGTTTTTCTTGCCGAAAAGGGACACGAAGTACATGTATTTGAAAAGAATGAAAAACTTGGAAAAAAATTATTTATTACGGGAAAGGGTCGGTGCAATGTAACCAATGACTGTGATGAAGAAACATTTTTTTCCAGTGTGATTACCAATTCAAAATTTTTGTATAGTTCTTATTATGGATGTACAAGTCAAAATGTAATGGATTTCTTTACCTCAATTGGGGTAAAACTAAAGACAGAACGTGGAAACCGGGTATTTCCGGCTTCAGACCATTCTTCAGATATTATTCGGGCATTAGAACATAAAATGAGAGAGACAAAGGTTCAGGTTCATCTAAGAACAGAGGTAACCGATATTTTATCTGAAGAGAACTGTATCAAATATGTGGTGACTGCAAAGGGAAAAGAAGCCTTTGATAAAGTAATCGTTGCAACGGGCGGATATTCTTATCAGGCGACTGGCTCGACAGGAGATGGATATCGCTTTGCAGAAAATACCGGACATAGTGTGACAAAAATCCGACCGGCATTAGTTCCACTAGAGGTAAAGGAAGATTATATCACAAAACTTCAGGGACTGGCTTTAAAAAATGTACAGCTGACCATCAAAGACCAGAAAAAGAAATTGTATGAAGAGTTTGGAGAGTTGTTGTTTACTCATTTTGGAGTGTCGGGTCCGCTTGTTTTGACAGCAAGTTCAAAGATTGGAAAACAGCTTGAAAAAAAAGGCAGTCTTTTAGCTGAAATTGATTTAAAGCCGGCAGTTTCAAAAGAACAGCTCGATGCAAGAATTTTAAGAGAGTTTGAAACAGTTAAGAATAAGCAGTTTAAAAACGCAATTGGAGGTCTGTTTCCGGCAAAATTAGAACCGGTTATGATAGAAATTTCTAAGATTTCGCCGGAAAAAAAGGTCAATGAAATTACAAAAGAAGAAAGAAGAAGATTTATTGATCTAATCAAAGCATTTCCATTTACGATTACAGGAATGCGGGACTTTAATGAGGCAATTATCACACAGGGCGGAGTAAAGACAAAAGAAATAAATCCGTCTACAATGGAGTCAAAAAAAGTAAAAAATTTATATTTTATTGGAGAAGTGCTTGATTTGGATGCAGTAACAGGTGGATTTAATCTTCAGATTGCCTGGTCAACCGCTTATGCAGCAGTAAGCGCAATCTGTATGGAAGAATGAAAACAAGATTTGGTTAAGATGAAGTTAAGCTAAAGGAGAGAGAAAATGGCATTTAGTATTGCAATAGATGGACCGGCAGGGGCTGGAAAAAGTACAATCGCAAAGGAACTGGCAAAACGCCTTTCATTTGTTTATGTAGATACTGGTGCAATGTACCGTGCAATCGGATTGTATCTGCTTAGAAATCAGATTTCACCAAAAGATGAGAACTCTGTGGAAAAAGCATGTAAAGAAATTCAGATATCCATTTCTTATGAAGATGGGGTTCAGCAGGTCTTTTTAAACGGAGAAAATGTAAGCGAAGAAATTCGAAAAGAAGAAGTAGGAAATATGGCTTCGGCAGGTGCAAAGAACCGGAAAGTCCGCGAAAAACTGGTAGAGCTTCAAAGAGAACTGGCTGCTAAGGCTGATGTTGTAATGGACGGAAGAGATATTGGAACATGCGTTTTGCCAAATGCGAATGTAAAGATTTATCTGACTGCCAGTGTGCATACAAGAGCAGTGCGTCGTTATCAGGAATATCTTGCAAAAGGTGAGAAGATAACATTAGAAGAAGTGGAAAAGGACATTGAAAACAGAGATTATCAGGATATGAATCGTGCTATTTCTCCGCTTAGACAGGCAGAGGACGCAGTATTATTAGATTCTTCCGATATGGGAATTGAGGAAGTATTAGAGACAATGATTTCCGTTTATGAAAAAAGTAAATAAAAAAGAGGTTTAAAAAGTGGAAGTAAAAGTAGCAAAGACGGCGGGGTTTTGTTTTGGTGTCAAGCGGGCAGTAGAAAAAGCTTATGAGGTCGCTGAGAAAGAACAAAAAGATGTTTATACTTACGGACCGATTATTCATAATGAAGAGGTAGTAAATGATTTAGCCCAAAAAGGAGTCCATGTCATTGAAACAGAAGAGGATTTAAAAAAACTGCAAAATGGTATTGTAATTATCCGTTCCCATGGAGTTCCAAAAAGAATATATTCCCTGCTTGAAGAAAAAGAGATCGAGTATGTGGATGTTACCTGCCCGTTTGTCTTAAAAATACATCGAATTGTGGAAAGAGAAAGTAAAGCCGGACGGCATATTGTAATTATTGGAAATGAGGCACATCCTGAAGTAGAGGGAATTCGTGGTTGGTGTGAAGGAGAATCTACTGTGATAAAAACAAAAGAGCAGGCAGAAAAATTTCTGGAATCACCACCCGAAAAGGTGTGTATCGTCTCTCAGACGACATTTAATTACAAGAATTTTCAAGAATTAGTTGAAATTTTAGCCAAAAAGAGGTATGATAAACTTGTTTTAAATACAATTTGCAATGCAACTAGTGAGCGACAGGCCGAAGCTGCAGAAATTGCAAAGACAGTAGACGCCATGGTTGTCATTGGAGGCAGGCATAGCTCAAACACACAAAAGCTGTATGAGATATGCAGTGGCGAATGTAAAAACACCTACTATATACAGACACTTGCTGACTTGGATTCTGATAGTTTTCAATCCATTCAATGTGTTGGTATTACAGCCGGGGCGTCAACCCCAAATAAAATAATTGAGGAGGTTTCAAAACATGTCAGAATTAAGTTTTGAACAGATGTTAGACGAATCATTTAAAACAATCAGAAACGGAGAGGTAGTGGAAGGTACTGTCATCGGCGTAAAAGAAGATGAAATCATCTTAAATATCGGATACAAAGCAGATGGTATTATTTCAAGAAATGAATATTCAAACGATTCCAATCTTGACCTTACTACAGTTGTATCTGTAGGTGACACAATGGAAGCAAAAGTCCTCAAAGTAAATGATGGAGAAGGACAGGTTCTTCTTACTTACAAGAGACTGGCTGCTGAAAAAGGAAATAAGAGACTGGAAGAAGCTTTTGAAAATAAAGAAGTATTAACAGCAAAAGTAACTCAGGTATTAGATGGCGGTTTAAGCGTACTGGTAGAAGATACAAGAGTATTTATTCCGGCAAGCCTCGTATCTGATTCTTATGAAAAAGATTTAACAAAATATCAGGACCAGGAAATTGAATTTGTAATCACAGAATTTAATCCAAGACGTCGTCGTATTATTGGTGACCGTAAACAGCTTTTAGTTGCTAAAAAAGCAGAAATGCAGAAAGAACTGTTTGCAAGAATCAAACCGGGCGATGTTGTAGAAGGAACAATCAAAAATGTAACAGACTTTGGTGCATTCATCGATTTAGGTGGAGCAGATGGTCTTCTTCATATTTCTGAAATGTCCTGGGGCAGAGTAGAAAATCCGAAGAAAGTATTCAAAGCCGGAGATCCAATCAAAGTATTAATCAAAGATATCAACGGAGATAAAATTGCTCTCAGCCTTAAATTTGAAGACCAGAATCCTTGGTTACATGCAGCTGAAAAATATGCAGCTGGTAATGTAGTAGAAGGAAAAATTGCACGTATGACAGATTTTGGTGCATTTATCGAGTTAGAACCGGGTGTAGATGCATTGCTTCATGTATCTCAGATTTCCAGAGCACATGTTGAAAAACCATCTGATGTACTTTCTGTAGGACAGGTTGTAACTGCAAAAGTTGTAGACTTCAACGGAGAAGAAAAGAAAATCAGCCTGAGCATGAAAGTATTAGAACCGGCAGTAGAAGAGACAGCAGAAACAACAGAAGAATAATAAAATAATAAAAATGTAACAACGAGAAAAAAACGGCTGCTTAGAGGCAGTCGTTTTTTATTTTTCTATTTCTTTGGAAGATTTTTTAAAAATTCTCTTAAAAATTCCTGCTGCATTTCGGGTGAAGCAGAAAATTCTGAAGTCCACTGAATATAAATTTCTTTACTCTCATAATCGGTCTTAAATTGAGAAAGATTTGGATTACCATAAGCACGCAGAAAAAATCCGGAAATCTTTTTATAGCAGTTGGAAGCTTTTGCCTTTTGACGGCAGGACGAATCGACATAAGAAGCAATGGATTTATGAACCGCTTCATCCTCAAGAGGAAGATAATAATAATTTTTATAATTTTTGTAGAAGTATCTTAATGTTCCAGATAAAAGAGGCAGTTTTAATTTTCCCGTATGCCCGGAGAAAGTGAGAGAGAACATTTCTAAGTGATAAGAAAAATCAGTCGGAAGAACAGATGGCAGTGAAAATTGAAATAAAATATCTGTGCGGATATCGCCATTTAAAGTTGTGCTTTTTAAAATATGACTTTGAATGAATTCAAATTTACCATTTAGGACAGCTTTTAAAATATCAAGAGAGAGCAGATGGAACATTCCTTCTATATCATCATGGTTATGAAGGAGAAGCAGGTTTTGATCCTCTTTTTTATGCAGAGAAGCAAAGGAATGAAAGACCTGAATTAATTGTTTTCCGTCCATGGTATCAAGTCTTTGATAATGGCAGAGAGGTTCCAGTGTTCTCTGTTTAAAATCAGAAACCGGAAGTAAAAATGAAATTGGACGCAGAGTCCGATATAAATCGATAGATTTCATTGAAAGAAGAGGGGATGAAACCTGATATTGTGTGGACTTATGAAGTAAATATGGGATATCAAAAGTAGTTCCATTAAAATGAATCAGACAGTCACGGTCTGAGCAAAGCTTATAAAAGGACTGTAAAAGTGCTGTCTCTTCTTCGGAAGTTTCATGTTCAGCCAGAAATTGATAAAGTTTGAACGAAGTTTTTTCAAAGACTGCAGCTCCAATTAGGTAAAGATGACTGGTTTTATGGCTTAATCCAGTCGTTTCAATATCGAAAAATAGGGTTCGTTCTTTTGAAATGGAATTTTTTTGGAAAAAATGATCTATGCAATTATAATAAAAATTTGAATAAAAACTAGCTATTGTTAACATATTAACAAACATCCTTTCGATATGTACTAAAAATAATACGAAAAATTTACTAAATTTTATAGAGAAATTACAAAAAAAATGTTATATTATTATAAGAGAGCAAAAAGGAGGTAATATGGAAGTTAAAATTGCGGGAGTCTCTTTGTATTATATCATAAACTGGTTTTTTATCTACAGCTTTCTGGGATGGGTGTGGGAATCCTGTTACGTGTCCGCAAAAGCAAAAAAGATAATAAACAGAGGTTTTATAAATGGTCCATTGTGTACCATTTATGGGTTCGGAGCAATCAGTGTATATTTAATCTTGAAAGATTTTGACGAAAATATACTGATTTTGTATTTCGGTGGAGTGATTGTTGCAACGGTGTTAGAGTACATAACAGGCTGGCTGATGGAAGCGATTTTTCATACCCGATGGTGGGATTACAGTAAAAAGCCATTTAATCTTCAGGGATATATCTGTCTGGGGTCATCCATTGCCTGGGGTGCATTTACGGTGTTACTGTTTTATGTATTTCAGCCGTTTGTGGAATGGATTACAGGACTTTATCCTGTGTCTGTGGGAAAAGTTGGAATTTCCATTGTAAGTGTGTTATATGCAGTTGACTTTGGAAGTTCTGCAGTAACAGCGTTCAATTTAAGCAAAGCCTTTGGAAAAGTGGAAGATATGCTGGAGGATTTAAGTGGTTATCTTCATACAACCAAATTATATGAGACAAAAGAGGAAGTTCGTGAGAAACTGGATGAATTACGTGTGATAAATGCATCAGAACTGGCAGAGCGCATTGCAGAGAAGAAAGCAGAATTTTCATCACAGCTTGAGAAAAAACAGCTGCAATTGCCGGAAACTTATGAAGGAATGCGTGCAGAACTGGAAAAACGCATGGATGAATTTAAAGAAAAATATATCACGATTCGTAAAGAGACCAATCCTGTTAGAAAACGTATGATACAGGCGTATCCCGGATTGAAGACTGAATTCAGACATCATTTAGAAAGAAAGTCTGGAAAAAGACATGAAAAACGAATTTCAAAGTAAAGGAGGAACTATATATGGCGTTTTTAACCTTTAGGGGTGGAGTACATCCTTATGACGGAAAAGAACTGTCAAAAGAAAAACCCATAACGGACTATGCTCCGGGAAAAGAGCTGGTTTATCCATTATCCCAGCACATTGGTGCTCCGGCAAAACCGGTCGTTAAGAAAGGAGACCATGTTTTGGCGGGACAGATGATTGCGGAGGCGGGCGGATTTGTATCTGCACCGATTCATGCATCTGTTTCAGGAACAGTGACTGGAATTAAAAAAATTCTCAATAATATGGGAAGCAAAGTAGATGCGATTATTATTGAAAATGATGAGCAATATGAAAGTGTACCGGATCAGGTGACGGAGTCTCTTGATTCACTTTCAAAAGAAGAAGTTTTAAATAAAATCCGCGAGGGCGGAGTAGTTGGTATGGGTGGAGCAGGTTTTCCTACTCATGTAAAGCTTTCTCCAAAAGAGCCGGATAAAATTGAATATGTACTGGTAAATGGAGCCGAATGTGAACCATATCTGACTTCTGATTACCGCCGTATGATGGATTATCCAGATGAATTAATCGGTGGCTTGAAATGCATGTTGAAATTATTTGATAATGCAAAAGGCTGTATCTGTATCGAGGATAATAAGCCAGATTGTATTGCAAAGATGACAGAGTTAGTAAAAGATGAACCGAGAATTGAAGTAAAAACATTAAAAACAAAATACCCGCAGGGTGCAGAGCGTTGTCTGATTTATGCAGTGACAGACAGAGAGATTAACTCTTCTATGCTTCCGGCAGACGCAGGATGTGTGGTAGATAATGTCGATACGGTATGTGCTGTTTATCGTGCAGTTATGTTTGGACGTCCGGTTACTGAAAAAATCGTAACAGTAACCGGTGATGGAATCGCAAATCCGCAGAATTTCCGTGTAAAAATCGGAACCAGTTTTGCGGATCTGATTGAAGCGGCAGGCGGATTAAACGAGCCGGTAGAAAAGGTTATCTCTGGTGGTCCGATGATGGGATTTGCCATGTATGACTACCATGTTCCGATTGTAAAAACTTCTTCTGCTATTTTATGTTTAAAGAAAGATGAAGTAACAGCAGTAGAAGCGACGGCATGCATTAACTGTGGTCGTTGTGTCAGTGCGTGTCCGGCAAGACTGGTACCGTCAAGACTGGCGACTTATTCAGAACATGGACAGGAAGAACAGTTTGTAAAACATAATGGACTGGAATGTGTAGAATGTGGATGTTGTAGTTTTGTCTGTCCGGCAAAACGTCATCTGACTCAGTCTGTACGTTCTATGAGAAAGATGGTTCTTGCAAACCGTAAAAAGGCAAAATAGGAGGAGAAAAAGATGAGTGATTTTCTGCATGTATCATCTTCGCCTCATGTAAGGTCGAAGGTGAGCACGGACGGCATAATGAAAACAGTATTACTTGCATTGTTGCCTACCACATTATTTGGAATTTATAATTTTGGTTTGCATGCACTGCTTTTAATTCTGGTTTGTATGGCGACCTGCGTGGCAACAGAAGCCGTTTATGAAAAAATTGTAAATAAAAAAAGTACAATAAAGGATTGCAGTGCACTGGTAACCGGTTTGTTGCTGGCTCTGAATCTTCCACCAAAAGCTCCGTGGTGGATTGCTGTTGTAGGTGGTATTTTTGCTATCTTAATTGTAAAACAGCTCTTTGGAGGTCTGGGACAGAACTTTATGAACCCGGCGCTTGCAGCAAGATGTTTTCTGTTAATTTCCTTTACCGGAAGAATGACAGATTTTACGGTACCGGATGGCGCATTTGGAAAAGTGGTAGATACGGTATCTGGTGCAACTCCACTGGCAGCGGTAAAAGCCGGTGAAAGTGTAAATCTGATGAGCCTGTTTATCGGTAATACAAAAGGTACAATCGGTGAGACATCCGCACTCGCAATTTTAATTGGTGCAGCAATCCTGCTTGCAACAAAAGTAATTGATTTGCGTGTTCCGCTTACTTACATTGGAACATTTGCAGTTTTTGCACTGTTATTTGGCGGACATGGATTTAGTATCAGCTATCTTGCAGCAGAGCTGTTTGGTGGTGGCTTGATGTTAGGTGCATGGTTTATGGCAACAGATTATGTTACCACCCCAATTACGAAAAACGGACAGCTGGTTTATGGTGTGTGTCTGGGTATCTTTACCGGAATTTTCCGTATTTTTGGCGGTTCAGCAGAAGGAGTTTCTTATGCGATTATCTTCTGTAACCTGTTAGTACCGTTGATTGAAAGAGTAACTATGCCGGTTGCTTTTGGAAAAGGAGGTAAGAAATCATGAAAAAAGATTCGATTGTAAGAGATACGTTGATTCTTACCGTAATCACATTGATTGCAGGTCTGCTTCTTGGACTGGTTTACCAGATTACAAAAGAGCCGATTGCACAGCAGGAAGAAAGTGCAAAAACAGAAGCATATAAAGCCGTTTTTGCAGAAGCAGATTCCTTTGAGCCAATTGTGGAAGCAGAAGATGCTGACCTTTCCGCTTATCTGGAACAGAATGGTTTTTCCCAGAGTATTAATGAGATCATGGAAGCAAAAGATGCGAGTGGAGAAGTGTTAGGTTATGCAATTAATATTACGACTCCGGAAGGATATGGCGGAGATATCACTTTTTCACTGGGTGTTAAAAATGATGGAACGTTAAATGGAATTGAAATTTTAAGCATCAGTGAAACTGCCGGTCTTGGTATGAATGCAACAAAAGATGACTTTAAAAACCAGTTTAAAGACAAAAAAGCGGAAGAATTTAAAGTGACAAAGACCGGTGCACAGTCCGAAGATGAAATTGATGCATTAAGTGGTGCGACCATTACTTCAAGAGCAATGGTTGGAGGCGTAAACGCAGGTCTTTGCGCATTTCGATATGTAGAGGAGGGAGAATAGGATGAAACAGAATACACCTGTTGAGCGTTTGTATAACGGTATCATAAAGGAAAATCCTACCTTTGTCCTGGTACTTGGTATGTGTCCGACACTTGCGGTTACAACAGCAGCTATCAATGGTATCGGCATGGGACTTACAACTACGGTAGTACTTATGATGTCGAACTTATTTATATCACTTCTTAGAAATGTAATTCCGGATAAGGTACGTATGCCGGCTTATATTGTTATTGTTGCATCTTTTGTTACAATGGTTCAGCTTTTACTTCAGGGTTTTATTCCATCTTTGTATGATGCACTTGGAATTTACATTCCTCTGATTGTAGTAAACTGTATTATCTTAGGAAGGGCAGAAGCTTATGCTTCTAAAAATCCTCCGATTCCATCTTTATTTGATGGTATGGGAATGGGACTTGGATTTACCTTATCCATTACAATTCTTGCAGCGTTCCGTGAATTAATCGGAGCTGGAACCGTATTTGGAGTTCAGGTAATGCCGAAGGCTTACGAACCGGCAACCATTTTTATTTTAGCACCGGGAGCATTCTTTGTGCTTGCATTTTTGGCAGCGATTCGTGCAAAATTACAGGATAAGAAACCCGAAGGAGAAAGACACGAAATCCATTGCATGGAAGGTGCTTGTGCTTCCTGTGGTAATAAATCCTGTCATAAACAGTAAAGGAGGAAAGGCGCAATGAAAGAATTACTTATTATCGGAATCAGCGCAGCGATTGTAAATAATGTCGTGCTGAGCCAGTTCCTTGGACTGTGCCCTTTCTTCGGCGTATCCAAGAAAATAGAAACAGCAGCAGGTATGGGCGGAGCAGTTATCTTCGTTATTACCTTATCATCTTTTGTGACAAGTTTGATTTATAAATACATACTGGCAAATCCGCATGTTAATATGCAGTTTTTACAGACTATCGTATTTATTCTTGTAATTGCAGCTTTAGTACAGTTTGTAGAAATGTTTCTTAAGAAATCTATGCCGGCACTCTATCAGAGTCTGGGTGTATATCTTCCATTAATTACAACAAACTGTGCGGTACTTGGTGTTGCAGTTATCAACGTACAGAAAGAGTATAATGTACTTCAGGGAACGGTAAATGGTTTTGCAACTGCTCTTGGTTTTACAATTTCAATTGTACTGATGGCAGGACTTCGAGAAAAAATGGAATACAACGATGTACCAAAATATTTCCAGGGATTCCCGATTGTATTATTGACAGCCGGTTTAATGGCCATTGCATTCTTTGGCTTTTCTGGCGTAATCTAAGGAGGCACGGAGTATGATTACAGGTATTGTAATTGCAGCAGTTTTAGTAGGTGGCGTGGGCCTCTTTATCGGAGTGTTCCTTGGACTGGCCGGAAAGAAATTTGCTGTAGAAGTAGATGAAAAAGAAGTTGCGGTAAGAGAACAGCTTCCTGGAAATAACTGTGGCGGATGTGGTTACCCAGGATGTGATGGTCTTGCAGCGGCAATTGCAAAAGGAGAAGCTCCGGTCAATGCATGTCCGGTCGGCGGAGCACCGGTTGCAGCGAAAATAGCGGCTGTAATGGGAGAAGAAGTAGGAGAAACCGTTCGTACAAGTGCGTTTGTAAAATGTCTTGGAGATTGTGAAAAAACGACTTCTCTTTATGAATATGCAGGTGAAGAAGATTGTAAAATGGCAGCTTTGATGCAGAGCGGTGGTAAAAAATCCTGTGGATTTGGCTGTCTTGGTTATGGAAACTGTGTGAAAGTGTGTCCGTTTGATGCAATTCATATCATAAATGGGATTGCAAAAGTGGATCAGGAAAAATGTAAATCCTGCGGAAAATGTGTTGCAGAGTGTCCGAAACATCTGATTGAAATCATCCCTTATGGACAGCATCAGGTTGGATGCAGTTCCAAGGAAAAAGGAAAAGAGGTCATGGGAGCATGTAAAGTGGGCTGTATCGGATGTAAGAAATGTGAAAAAGAATGTCCGGCAGGAGCAATCACAGTTACAGATAATGTAGCTCATATTGATAAAGAAAAATGTACGAATTGCGGTAAATGCAAAGAAGTATGTCCTAGAAAAGTAATTGCATAAAATGAGTCCAAAGAGCCAAAATGCGAACATATATTTGCATTTTGGCTCTCTTTATGTTAGAATGGAAAAATGAAAATAAATAAAAAAGATATGATATTAATTGGAGGAGTATTACTGCTCGCTTTGATTTTCTGGTTGATTCCTTTTATAAATCAGAAGAAAGATTCTCTTCAAAAAGAAGAACAGCAGGGGATGCTCAAAATTACGGTGGATGGAAAACAGTATGGTACATATTCACTTTCAAAAAACCGGACAATAGAAATCAATGATACAAATATCTGCGAAATAAAGGATGGAAAGGTGACAATGACAGAAGCAGACTGTCCGGACAAGTTATGTATTCATCAAAAAGCGATTTCTACAAAGGGAGGAACAATAGTGTGTCTGCCAAACAAAGTGGTATTGGAAATCGAGAGCAGTGAAAAACCAGATAGTATTACTTATTAAGAAAAATAAGATATTGGAATTTAGAGAGAATGAATGAGATAATAATAAAAAAGACAGCATATTTAGGCATATTTTCTGCAATTGCAATTATATTTGGCTATGTAGAATCTTTATTTCCTCTTGGAATCCCTGGAGTGAAACTGGGGCTTGCAAATCTTGTAATTGTTTTTTTGCTTTATTTATATGGGGTAAAAGAAGCTGTTGCGGTTTCCTTTGTGCGTATTCTGGTCATTGGTTTTTTGTTTGGAAATCTGTTTTCTATATTATTTAGCCTTGCAGGCGCAGTGGTGAGTCTTGGACTTATGGTGATTTTAAAAAAGACAAAATGGTTCTCTGTAGTTGGAGTCAGTGTTGCCGGAGGTGTCTCACATAATATTGCTCAGATTATTGTAGCGTCTTTTGTTGTAGGAAATTTAAATCTGTTTTGGTATCTTCCGGTACTATTGGTATCTGGTGTTATAGCAGGATTTTTGATGGGAACGTTAGCAACGGAAGTATTAAATAGAATACAGCTTAAAAAGGACAGAACGGGAAAGGACAGAATATGATTGCTTATATAAAAGGTGAAGTTGCCTGGATAGAAGAAGAACGAATCGTTTTAGAGTCTGGGAATATTGGATATAATATTATGATGCCGGCATCTTCTTTTGATACACAAGATTTAGTGGGAAAAGAAGTTAAGATTTATACGCATTTGAATGTAAGGGAAGATGCAATGCAGTTGTATGGATTTTTGAATTTAGATGAATTAAAAACTTTTCGTCTGCTGTTAGGAGTCAATGGAATCGGTCCGAAAGCAGCACTTGGGATTTTATCGGGCCTTACGACAGATGAACTTCGTTTTGCTGTGCTTTCAGATGATGTAAAAACAATTTCAAAAGCACCTGGAATTGGAAAGAAGACGGCACAGAAATTAATTTTAGAATTAAAAGATAAAATTGATTTGGAAGAGGTATTTGAGACAAAACAGGAGCATGCCAGAGAAACAGAAGGAAAGATGGAAAGTAAAGAAGAGAATGCTGCAAAAAAAGATGCAGTCGATGCATTGACAGCGCTTGGATATTCGAGTACAGAAGCACTGCGTGCAGTCCGTCAGACCGGGGTGACACCGGATATGGATGTGGAAACAATTTTGAAATTAGCGTTAAAAAATATGAATTTGTAGTGGGAAAAGAAGATGGAAAGAAGAATCATAACAACAGATGTGATAGAAGAGGACTTAAAGACAGAGGGAAATCTTCGACCACAGCTCTTAGTCGATTATATTGGTCAGGAAAAAGCAAAAGAAAATCTGAAAGTTTATATCGAGGCTGCAAAACAGAGAAATGATGCATTGGACCATGTTCTTTTTTATGGTCCTCCAGGACTTGGAAAGACAACGCTTGCCGGGATTATTGCAAATGAAATGGGAGTTCATTTAAAAGTAACAAGTGGTCCGGCGATTGAAAAACCAGGAGAAATGGCAGCAATTTTGAATAATCTTCAGGAACATGATGTATTGTTTGTCGATGAAATTCATCGGTTAAACCGGCAGGTAGAAGAAGTCTTATATCCTGCTATGGAAGATTATGCCATTGATATTATGATTGGAAAGGGAACTTCTGCAAGGTCGATTCGTCTGGAACTTCCAAAATTTACGCTGGTGGGAGCAACAACCCGTGCTGGAATGTTGACTGCACCGCTTCGTGACCGTTTTGGAGTGGTACATCATCTTGAATACTATACAGAAAATGAATTAAAAACAATTATTATCCGTTCTGCAAAAGTGCTTGGAGTAGAGATTGATGAAGAAGGTGCTATGGAGATGGCAAGACGATCAAGAGGAACTCCACGTTTGGCAAATCGGCTGCTAAAGAGAGTGAGAGATTTTGCACAGGTGCGTTATGATGGAAAAATCACAAAAGAAGTTGCGGATTTTGCATTAAATTTATTAGAAGTAGACCGATATGGATTAGACCAGATTGACCGTAGAATTTTAAGTACGATTATGGTACAGTTTTCAGGAGGACCGGTTGGACTTGATACACTTGCAGCGGCAATCGGAGAAGATTCCGGAACAATTGAGGATGTCTATGAACCATATCTGATTAAAAATGGTTTTCTTGTGCGAACACCGAGAGGTCGTGTAGCAGGCGATTTTGCTTATGAACATTTGGGGATTGACAGAAGATCTTAAGACAAATTTATGTAAGAGCCAAAAGAAAAGGTTGTTTTTCTCTGTATTTCGATTATAATAGACAGTGAAAGAATAAGCAAAAGAAAAATCGGGAGGACCCTATATGGCAGTGAAAAATACAACGCAGGTTTTAATCGGAGGTAAGATAATGACCTTAAGTGGTTATGAAAGCGAAGAATACCTGCAGAAGGTTGCATATTACATAAATAATAAAATGACCGAGCTGGGTCAGCTTCCAGGTTACAGCCGTCAGTCTCTTGAAACCAAACATACGCTGTTGGATTTAAATGTTGCAGATGATTATTTTAAGGCAAAACGTCAGGCAGAATTGTTTGAAGAAGAACTGGAAACAAAAGACAGAGAAAGCTATGAATTAAAACATGATTTGATTACGTCTCAGGTTCGGCTGGAAAATGCAGAAAAAGAAATTGCATTAAAAATGGAACAAATGGAAAAATTACAAAAGAAGATAGAAGAGTTGGAAAAGGAATTTGGCGGGCGTCTTAAAAAATAAGCAGCTGCAAAAGATTCCGAAATTGAGAGGGCGCGCTTCGAAAGAGGGACACGCCCTTTTTCTGTCATAAAATCTATAGTGGAAAGTTGATTTGAGTCAGTTAGGCGGATGTTGGGCTTGCAATTCATTTTCCGGCTTGATTTTGTTAAATGATTAAAAATTGAATGACAGGAAAGATTCGGAAAATAAGAAAGGAATGAAAATTTTTATGAAATCAGAGTTATTGGCACCTGCCGGTTCGATAGAAGGAATGAGAGCTGCAATAGCAGCCGGAGCGGATGCCGTTTATATGGGAGGAGAATTATTTGGGGCAAGAGCTTACGCAAATAATCCCGAGGAGGAAGGATTAAAAGAAGCCATTGATTATGTGCATCTCCATAAAAAGAAACTGTATCTGACCGTAAATACGTTGTTAAAAAATAAAGAATTAAAAACACAACTTTATGATTATATTGCACCTTTTTATGAACAGGGATTGGATGCAGTGATTGTTCAGGATTTTGGGGTACTTACTTTTTTAAAAAAAGAATTTCCCAAACTGCCTTTACATGCAAGTACACAGATGGCAGTTACTGGAGCAGAAGGAGCAAGACTGTTAAAGGAATTTGGAGTTTCAAGAGTCGTAACAGCAAGGGAACTTTCGCTTTCGGAGATAAAAGAAATCTATGAGCAGACAGGAGTAGAAATTGAAAGTTTTATTCATGGAGCTTTGTGTTACAGTTATTCAGGAATGTGTCTGTTTTCAAGTATATTAGGGGGAAGAAGCGGAAATCGTGGACGCTGTGCCCAGCCCTGCCGACTTCCTTATAAGGTGGAATGTTATGGAAAAAAAACAGGCAGCCAAAAAGAGAAATATCCGTTAAGCCTGAAAGATATGTGTACGATTGAACTGCTTCCTGAAATTTTAAATGCGGGAGTGTACTCTCTTAAGATAGAGGGGCGCATGAAAAAACCGGAGTATGCAGCAGGAGTGACCCGAATTTATCGAAAATATCTGGATTTATATGAGAGAAATCCAGCATCCTATCATGTAGAAAAAAGTGATTTTGAAGAATTACTGGAACTGTATCAAAGGGATGGATTTAGTCAGGGATATTATAGGCAGCATAATGGAAGAAATATGGTGGCACTTGAAAATTTAAAACAGCAGAAGAAAGAAAAAGGAGTATGTCAAAGAGATGAAGCACTTTTTCATACATTAAAGAAAGAGTACACAGAAAAAAAACTTCAGGAAAAAATAAATGGAACTTTAATGCTGTATACGGGAGCACCGGCAATTTTAGATTTGGAATATGATAAGATTCGGGTGTCAGTCGAGGGTGATAGACTCGAGATGGCGCAAAATCAGGCACTGACACAAGAACGCATCAGAAAACAGATGATGAAAACCGGAAATACACCGTTTTATTTTGAAAATCTGGAAATTCAGACAGATGAACAGGGATTTCTTCCGATGCAAAGTTTGAATGAGCTGAGAAGAAAAGGGCTTTCTTTGTTAGAAGAGCAATATCTTAACAGTTTTAAACGTACACTTCCTGAAAAAACAGGAGAGCAGAACAATAATTATGCAGAATTAAAATCATCAGAGTTAGAAACTTCAGAAGAAATTTATTATTATGCATCAGTTGAAACCAGGGAACAGCTGTCTGCGGTACTCGAGCGTCCAGAAATAGCGGGAGTTTATTTTGACAGTACATTGGTATGGGAAAACTCAGCAGAGCAGAAATTAGACCAGATAGTCGAATGGATTCATAAAAAGAAAAAAGAAGCCTATCTGATGCTTCCTTATATCTTAAGAAAAGAGAAAACAGCCCAGATAAGAAAATTAATTGAGTATAGTGCAAAACAGCTGGAAGGATTTTTGATTCGTAATGTAGAAGAACTGGGGCTGCTTGAAGAACTGGGACTTTTAAATCAGGCAGTCTGTGATTTTAGTCTTTATACGATGAATGATGAGTCGAAATGCTTTTTTGACAAAAAGGGAGTCAAAAGAACCACGATTCCTCTTGAATTAAATGAGAGCGAAATCAAAAAGCGAGAAAATAGTGACAGCGAAATGATTATTTATGGATATTATCCGATGATGATTTCAGCACAGTGTTTAAAAAAGACCTGTGAACGTTGTGAAAAGAAGACAGATATTGTAACGTTGACAGACCGATACAAGAGCAGATTCCGGACAAAAACCGTCTGTGATTTTTGTTATAATGTGATTTATAACAGTATTCCTACCGGTTTTCTTCAGGAAGAAGAAAAGATAAAAAAACTTGGAATAAAAAATCTGAGAATCAGTCTGACAACAGAGAGAAAACAGGAGTCAAAAGAACTGCTTGAGTTGTTTCTTGGAGTTTACAAAAATAAAAAAAACGTGCCGAAAAATGTTTTAGAATTTACAAAGGGACATTTTAAGCGTGGAGTAGAGTAGGTGAAAATTTGATTAATTTGATTGTTACACTTTCTAAATATTTACTTTTGATTTTAATTGCACTTTATACTTTAGAGAGTTTTATTGTTTTTGGATATCGTTATGAGGAAGATAAGAGATATATCTTGAAGAAACAGCTGATGCTTATCTTTTTCATGGATTTTATGGCATTTCTTGTAATTTTTTTGAAAAAGCAGGAATTGGAAATTATTTATTTTTTTATAGTACAGTTATTGTATTTTATTGCGGTTCAGATTTTATATCGGATTTTTTATAAAAATTCATCTCTGCTTTTACTGAATCATACCTGTATGTTACTGTCAATTGGTTTTATTATGTTGGCGAGACTGGATATGGAATCAGCAGTGCGTCAGTTTGAGATTGTAGTTATTGCCACAATCATTGCGATGGTGATACCGGTTATGATTCATAAATTCCGGTTCTTAAATAAATGGACCTGGTTTTATGCGGTGGTAGGACTTTTGCTCTTGCTTACTGTGCTGGTGCTTGGAAAAAATGTAAATGGAGCAAAAATCAATATTTCCTTTGGGGGATTTGCGTTTCAGCCATCTGAATTTGTGAAGATTATCTTTGTGTTTTTTGTAGCATGCAGATTGTATAAGAAAAATATGGAGTTTCGGGATCATGTGATTACAACAGCAATCGCAGCGGTTTATGTGTTGATTTTAGTGTTATCAAGAGACTTGGGAAGTGCGGTTGTATTTTTTATTACTTATGTGGTAATGCTTTATGTAGCGACAAAAAAACCGCTTTATCTGTTTGCGGGACTGGGATCTGGTTCTCTTGCAGCAGTAGTAGCATACTTTTTATTCAGCCATGTAAGGCAAAGGGTGATTGCCTGGAAAGACCCGTTTTCTGTTTATCAAAGTTCCGGTTATCAGATTGTTCAGGGGTTATTTGCAATCGGAACAGGAGGATGGTTTGGAATGGGGCTTTGCCAGGGCTCACCGAATATGATTCCGTTTGTAAAACAGGACTATATGTTTGCGGCAATTTGTGAAGAATTGGGTGGATTGTTTGCAATGTGTCTGATTTTAATCTGTATGAGCCTGTTTGTTTTAGTAGTGAATATCTCACTGCAGATTAAACGACCGTTTTATAAACTGATTGCCCTTGGACTTGGAACAGAATATGCATTTCAGGTGTTTTTGACAATTGGAGGTGTAACAAAGTTTATTCCAATGACAGGAATTACACTTCCGTTAGTCAGCTATGGTGGAAGCTCTGTTCTTAGTACGATTATTATGTTGGCAATTATTCAGGGATTGTATATTTTAAGAGAAGATGAGGATGATGAACTTGAGAGACAGAAGAGACGAGCAGCGCAGATGGCAAGACGAGAAGCGCAGAGAACAGCAGGCGAAGCTCACAGAAAGAAGAGCACGAGAGGCTAAGAAAATACGAAATCGAGAATATACGATAGTAAGTTACTTTTTTGTTTGTATTTTTATTTCATTGGTTGTCTATATGGTATATTTTGAATTGGAAAAAAAAGACAGTATTATCAACAGTCCGTATAATACAAGACAGGATCAGTTTGAAGACCGTGTTGTGCGGGGAAGTATTTTATCGGCAGATGGACAGACGCTTGCGTATACACAGGTCAATGAAGATGAGACAGAGACAAGAATTTATCCGTTTAATAATCTGTTTGCACACATTGTCGGATATGATTCAAATGGAAAAAACGGTCTGGAATCTCTGGCAAACTTTGAGCTGATGACATCTCATGACGGCTATGTCAAGCAGGTCAAAAATGAAATGCAGGAGACGAAGAATCAGGGAGATAATGTGGTAACAACCTTAAACACTTCTCTTCAGCAGACCGCTTATGATGCGCTGGGAGACAATCAGGGAGCAGTTGTTGTGATGGATCCGAAAAGTGGAGCAGTGCTGGCTATGGTAAGTAAGCCGGATTTTAATCCGAACACTGTTTCACAGGATTGGGATTATCTGACCAGTGATTCTTCAAACAGCAGTTTGTTAAATCGTGCAACACAGGGAGCTTATCCGCCAGGGTCAGTTTTTAAAATTGTGACAACACTTGCTTATCTTAGAAGTGAAAATGGAAATCTGGATAATTTTACTTATACCTGTGATGGAAGTATTACTGTAGATGATCATACTATCAGTTGCTATGATGGAGAAGAACACGGAACGGAAGACTTTGAAACAGCGTTTGCGAAGTCCTGTAACAGTGCATTTGCAAATCTTGGTATGGAGCTTGGTGCTAAAAAACTGACGAGTGCGGCAGAAAGTCTGCTGTTTAATAAAAAGCTTCCGATTTCTATCAGTTATAACAGCAGTAAATTTGATTTAGGAGATCACCCGGGAAATCCACTTTTAATGCAGACCTCAATCGGTCAGGGAAATACTCTGGTTTCTCCGATGCATATGGCATTAATTGTAAGTGCAATTGCAAATGATGGTGTGCTGATGAAACCATATTATATTCAGCAGGTACAAAATGTAAATGGAGATGTTGTAAGCAAGACAAAGACGTCGGAGTATAAAACACTTATGACAAAAGAGGAAGCTTCCAGATTAAAACAGTTGATGCAGGAAGTTGTAAATCGCGGAACAGCTTCGGCTTTAAGCGGAGAAAGTTATTCTGCAGCCGGAAAAACAGGCTCTGCGGAATATTATGGAAGCGATGGAAGTATTCATACACATTCCTGGTTTGTGGGAATGTCAGAAAATGACGAATCACAGCTTGTCGTTGCAGTAATTGCAGAAGGAGCAGGAACAGGAAGTTCTGTAGCAGTGCCGATTGCCCATCAGATTTTTAATCAATATTATTATTAATTCTTAATCGTAAATCCTTGCACAGGTTCTCAAAAAGAGGTATACTAAACACAATGAAACACAACGCTGACCGGGAAACGGTTTTTACAGGAGGACTTGCAAAATGGTTGAAGCAACGAGCTGTGGCGGGGTGGTAATATATCGCGGAAAGATACTGACCTTATACAAATCCTACAAACATAAATATGAAGGATGGGTATTGCCAAAAGGGACTGTAGAAGAAGGCGAAGACTATAAGGATACGGCGCTTAGAGAGGTAAAAGAAGAGTCGGGAGTGACAGCAAATATTATTAAATATGTGGGAAAAAGTCAGTATAGTTTTTGTATACCGGAGGATACGGTAGAGAAAGAGGTACATTGGTATCTGATGTCTGCGGGAAGTTATTACAGTAAACCTCAGAGAGAAGAATACTTTGTGGATTCCGGATTTTATAAATTCCATGAAGCATACCATCTGTTGCGGTTTTCAAATGAAAGACAGATTTTGGAAAAGGCTTATAATGAATACTTGGATTTAAAAAAAGCAAATCTTTGGGGAAACAGAAAGTATTTTTAGGGGAGAAGGGACTGGATTATCAGTCCCTTCTATGCTATCAGGAATATACTTTGGGAATCCGAGAGTACATAGGAATAGTAAGGAGGCAAAGACTATGTTAGAACAGATTGACTTGACAAAAACTATGGAAAAAGAGGCTTATCGTGAAGAAATAGCACAGATGGAACTGACTCTTGCAAGAATGCAAAGAGCATGTAAAGAACAGAAAATACCTGTTATTATCATATTTGAGGGGTTTGATGCAGCAGGAAAGGGACTCCAGATTAACAAATTGATTCATCCGTTAGACCCAAGAGGATTCCACGTATATGCAATGAAAAAAGAGACAAAGACGGAGCAGATGTACCCGTTTTTGTGGCGCTTTTGGACGAAAACCCCAGAAAAAGGAAGAATTGCAATTTTTGATACAAGCTGGTATCGTCATGTATCCGTTGATTTTTTTGAAAAGAAACTGTCAAAAGAAGAACGAAATCTGGCATATCAGGAAATCAATACATTTGAGCGGACTTTAACAGATGATGGTGCGGTTTTGATAAAATTATTTCTTCATATCGGCAAAAAAGATCAGAAAAAACGTTTTGAAAAGCTGCTTGAGTCGAAAGAGACTGCGTGGCGTGTCAGCAGGGAGGATTTAGAACGAAATAAAAATTATGATGGATATAAATCAATTTTAGAAAATATGCTGGAACAGACAGAGACGGAATATGCACCATGGACGATTGTGGAAGCAACGGATAAAAAATATGCAACTGCTAAAATTTATGCAACTGTAATTCACCAGTTAGAAGAAGCACTGAAGAAGAGAACAGTGCAAAAAGAGGAAAAACAGACAGAAAAGCAGGAGAAGAAGCAAAAGCTGTTTGAGGCTTCTGTTTTAAGCAATGCAGATTTAAGTTGTTCTTACACAAAAGAAGAATATAAAGAAAGACTACAAAAACTACAGAAGAAAATTGCGGTTTTGCACAGTGAACTGTACAGAAGGAGAATTCCCGTGGTCTTAGGATTTGAAGGCTGGGATGCTGGTGGAAAAGGAGGAGCAATCAAACGTCTGACCGAGTTTATGGATCCAAGAGGCTATGTCGTAAATCCAACAGCTGCACCAACTGAAGTTGAAAAAAACCATCATTATTTATGGAGATTCTGGCAGAACATGCCAAAAGCAGGACATATTGCGATTTTTGACCGTACCTGGTATGGCAGAGTAATGGTAGAACGGATTGAAGGCTTCTGTACAAAAGAAGAATGGCAGAGAGCTTATCGGGAAATCAATGATATGGAAGCACATCTTGCGAATTCCGGAGCAATTGTAATGAAGTTCTGGATGCAGATTGATAAAGATGAGCAGGAAAGACGTTTTAAAGAGCGTATGGAAAATCCGGAAAAACAGTGGAAGATAACAGACGAAGACTGGAGAAACCGGGAAAAATGGGAACAGTATGAAGAAGCGGTTAATGAAATGATTATTAAAACATCGACCTCTTATGCTCCGTGGACAATTGTAGAGGGAAACTGCAAGTATTATGCAAGAATTAAAGTATTGGAGACTGTAGTAAATGAAATTGAAAAGAGATTAAAAAAGACAGATTAGGAAAAGTATATGTTAAACTGGTATAAAAATCTGTATATTGGCGATAATGCAAAAAAGAAATCAAAGAAACTAATACACAAAATTAATCAGGGAGCAGGTGTAATTGACGTGTATGTCATTACACTTGCGGTTAATCCTGAAAATTCATTGGAAATCTTTTCAGCAAATTTATTGATGCAGAGTGCGCTTAGACGAAATTGCCCGACGATTATCGGGCTTGCAAAAGGGTATGAAGAGGCACTTGAGATTATAGAGCAGATTGTAAATGAAGTTTATCGGGAGACTGGGACAGCGGAAATTCGGACATGGCTTGAGGCACGAATAGAAAAAAATGGAAGGAAGAAGAAAAGGAGTAGGACATGATGTGGATACATATTATTTTGGTACTTCTTAAGATAATCGGAATCTTGCTTTTGGTTGTTGTATCTTTACTTCTTTTAGCAATTTTTTCAATTTTGTTTGTGCCGGTTCGGTATCAGGCTTATGGGTATCGTGATAATCAAATTAGTAAAGGAATAATAAGAGTCTTCTGGCTGGCGCGTTTGATTTCTTGTAAAGTCAGTTATGACAGTTATGGAAAGAAAATAAAGTGGTCTGTAAGAATTTTTGGGATTTCCATACAGAAAGTAACGGCTTGGAAAAAGAAGAGAAAAAGCAGAAGACAAAATACGAAGAGAAAGAAAACGCAGACAAAAAAGACGGAAAGAAAAGAAACAGAAACCGTATTAAAAGCAAAAGAACTACAAGAGAACATAGAGCAGGAACAGAATCAGAATGCAACAGAGGCAGAACAAAAAAGAAAAAAAGTTAAAGATATTGAACAGAAACCAGAGAAAGTGGAGAGAATAGAATCAGAGGAAAATCAGAAAAGAAAAGAGGGCAAACACTCGCCGATATCAATATTTTTCAAAAAATTAAAAAAAATATTAGAAATTCCCCGAATAACTCTTCGAAAAGTTAAAAAAACTTGGTTAACAGTTCATGGGATTTGTGATAAAATAAGCGAAATCCGAACATTTTTAGAGTCCGAGGTATTTTTAAATGCAAAAACATTATTACTTGGAGAGGTAAAAAAACTTGGGCTTCATATTCTTCCAAGAAAAGTACAAGGAGAGATTGAGTTTGGATTTGATGACCCTTCTTTAACGGGGCGTGTACTGGCAGTTGCTGGTATCTGTTATCCGCTTTATGGAAATAATATTAAAGTCACCCCTTATTTTGACAGGAAAATTTTGGAGGGTGAACTCAAAGTGAAAGGAAGAATCCGTGGAATTGTACTTTTAAAGAGTGTGTTAAAAGTTGGCTTTAATCATGAAGTACGAGAAATCTGGAAAAATTTTAAAGGATAAAAACAGTGAAGGAGGAAGCAGGATGGCTTCAGAAAATAACTTTAAGGCAACCGTAGATTCTTTGTTTAAAGGAATGGATAGCTTTATTACAGCTAAAACAGTGGTAGGAGAGGCAATCACGGTGGGTGATACCATTATTCTGCCACTGATTGATGTTACTTTTGGGGTGGGAGCAGGAGCGTTTTCACAGGATAAAAAAAATAATGGCGGTGGCGGAATGGGAGGAAAAATTTCTCCAAGTGCAGTGCTGGTTATCTCAAATGGGACAACGAAATTAGTGAATATTAAAAATCAGGATACCGTTACAAAACTGCTTGATATGGTTCCGGATCTAATTGAACGTTTTACAGGAGAGAAAAAAGAATCAAAGGAAAATGAAAAAGAAGATTCCGTAGAAAGTTTGGTAAAAGATATTGTTTCTTCGGTAGATAAAAAAGAAGAAAACGAGAGTACAAAGGAAGAGTAGAATAGATAAAAAACTGTTGTGAAGTACATTCATGACGGTTTTTTGCATATAGTAAAGTAAACCATAAAGGAGCGGAGAGTTGTGTGCTGCTTACTTGGATTTTTGCTATTTTGGCTAGGAGCAGGGATGTTTCTGGCTCTGGTTTTTCCGAAATGTTTTTTTATGGTGCTGGCAGCAGGGCTGTGTATGCTGATAGGATATAATCTTTTTTGTGGAAAAAAATAGAGAAGATTTAATGAGAGAAAGAGTAATAATAGATATAAAATGGAACATGAAAAATGTCGGAAAGAAAAAGAGTCCGGAAATCAATTCCGGACTCGATGATGCGAAATTACGCTCTTTCTACTTTGTTGCTTCTTAAGCAAGAAGTACAAACGTACATCTTCTTAGCAGCTCCGTTTTCTGTTTTAACTTTAACAGATTTAATGTTGGATTTCCACATTTTGTTTGATCTTCTATGAGAATGGCTCACATTATTTCCAAAATGAGCAGCTTTTTCACAAATTGCACACTTAGCCATGATAGCACCTCCTTAAACTAAAATAAGTCCGTGTATACAAACTCACAACACTAGTTATTTTAACAGATGATTTGATTTTTTGCAAGTAAAAATATAAATTTTTTAAATTATTATTTCGTTTTTGGGAAAGATATGTTAGAATAGTTCTATCAAAAAGGTATGGAGGTGTCCGTGCATGGAAGGACTTGTAGATACAGGATTAGGAAAAATAGCAATTGATACAGATGTAATTGCCACTTATGCAGGAAGCGTAGCAGTGGAATGTTTTGGAATTGTAGGCATGGCAGCGGTAAGTATGAAGGACGGGCTTGTAAAGCTTCTTAAAAGAGACAGCCTGAAACATGGAATTAATGTTGGAATTACCGATAATAAAATCACCCTTGAATTTCACGTGATTGTGGCATATGGTGTAAGTATCTCCGCTGTATCAGACAATCTGATTAGCAATGTGAAATACAAGGTAGAGGAATTTACCGGTCTGACAATAGAAAAAATTAATATCCTTGTAGAGGGTGTTAGAGTAATTGATTAATTAAGGAGGAAACTTGTTTTGAATACCAATACCGTTGATGCAAAGATGCTTGGCAGAATGTTTTTAGCCGGCGCTAAGAATCTGGAGGCCAAAAAAGAATGGATTAATGAACTGAATGTATTTCCAGTACCGGATGGAGATACCGGAACGAACATGACACTTACAATTTTGTCAGCTGCTTCAGAGGTCAATGCACTTTCTGAACCATCTATGAAAACACTGGCAAAAGCGATTGCGTCAGGGTCTCTTCGTGGGGCAAGAGGAAATTCAGGTGTTATTCTTTCTCAGCTTCTTAGAGGATTTGCGAAGGTAATTGAGCAGTATGAAGAGGTGGATGCACCAATTTTTGCAAAAGCGTTTGAAAAAGGTGTCGAAACTGCATATAAAGCAGTTATGAAACCAAAGGAAGGTACAATTCTTACCGTGGCAAAAGGAGCAGCAGCAAAGGCAGATGAGCTTGCAGAAGAAGCAGAGGATTTGAATACGTTCTTTGAAGGAGTAATTGCTTATGCACAGGAAGTGCTTTCTCAGACTCCGGAGATGCTTCCTGTTTTAAAAGAAGCTGGTGTAGTAGACTCTGGCGGTCAGGGTCTGCTTGAAGTATTAAAGGGTGCTTATGATGGATATCTTGGAAAAGAAATCAATATGGATTTTGAGGCACCAAAAGGAGCGGTAACTGTTTCTAAACCGGCTCCGGCAGAAGAAAGTAATATTAAATTTGGTTATTGTACAGAGTTTATTATTATGCTGGAAAAACCGTTCCCGCTCGAAGAGGAGCATGCATTTAAAGAATATTTGATGTCAATTGGAGATTCACTGGTAGTTGTAGCAGATGACGAGATTGTCAAGGTACATGTACATACCAATGAACCTGGAAATGCCATTCAGAAAGCGCTGACTTATGGACAACTCTCCAATATGAAAATTGATAACATGCGCCTGGAACATCATGAAAAAGTAATAAAAGAAGCAGAAAAAATGGCTGCAATGCAAAAAGAACAAATGCCGGAAAAAGAAGTTGGATTTATTTCTGTATCTGTAGGAGATGGAATGAGCGCCATCTTTAAAGACTTAGGAGCAGATTATCTGATTGAAGGTGGACAGACAATGAATCCGAGTACAGAAGATGTACTGGAAGCGATTGCAAAAGTCAATGCGAAAAATATTTTTGTATTTCCAAATAATAAAAATATTATTCTGGCAGCAAATCAGGCAAGAGATTTGACAGAAGATAAAAATATCATTGTCATTCCGACTAAAACAATTCCTCAGGGAATTACAGCATTAATTAGTTATGTGCCGGAAAAAACAATTGAAGAGAACACAGAAGAAATGCTGGAAAGCATCACAGCTGTTAAAACAGGACAGATTACCTATGCAGTGCGTAATACAAAGATTGATGAAAAAGAAATCCATGAGGGAGATATCATGGGAATCGGAGATCATGGGATTTTGGCAGTGGGACAGGATGTAGAAAAAACAACCTTGGAAACAGTAGAAGCAATGGTGGACGAAGACTCAGAAATCATCAGTATTTATTTTGGAGCAGAAGTAAGTGAAGAAGAAGCTGAAGCACTCAAAGAAGCATTGGAAGAAAAATATCCAGACTTTGATATTGATGTAAATCAGGGTGGACAGCCGATTTATTATTATGTAATCTCTGTCGAATAAAGAATAATAATTAAGAAAGAAAAGGGAAAAAGATGTTTGTACAAAAATTGTGCGGACATCTTTTTTGTACGGGTGAAAAATGGAAAAACAGGAATCCATTCGTAATTTGAAAGGAATTGGAGAGAAAACAGAAAAGCTGTTTCATATACTTGGAATTGATACGGTACAGGATTTAGTGGATTATTATCCGAGGGAATATGAACAATACCAGATTCCGGTGCCTGTTTCTATGGTGCGGGCAGGAGAAAAGATTGCAGTTTTGGGAAAAATTACGCAAAGTATCAGCTTAAGAAATACCGGAAGGCTGACACTTGTGACGGCAACGTTAAAAGAAGCAGGGCAGGAATTACAGCTTACATGGTATAATATGGCATTTTTAAAAAAGACGTTAGCTTTTGGGGGCACTTATATTTTTCGAGGAGTGGTGTCTGAAAAGAAAAACAGACTGGTAATGGAACAGCCCGAGATTTTTACCAAAGAACAATATCAGACAATGCAGAACCGTTTACTGCCAATTTATAGCCTGACAAAAGGAATGACGAATAAAATGATAGCAAAAATGGTACGTCAGGTTTTAGAAGAAAAAGAAATCGAACAGGAGTATCTGTCAGAGAAGATAAGAACCTCCTGTCAGTTAGCAGAGTATAATTATGCGGTGCAAGAGATTCATTTCCCAAAAAACAGGGAAAATATGATTTTGGCAAGAAGACGACTGGTATTTGATGAGTTTTTGATTTTTCTCTTATCAGTCCGGCATATGAAAGAAACGGTTAAAAATGAGAAAAATTTATTTGGGATAAAGCCGGTTTCAGAAACAGAGGCTTTGATTCAGAGTCTTCCGTATTCGCTTACAAATGCACAGAAGAAAGTATGGCAGGAAATTCAGAAAGATATGACGGGAGAAAAACTGATGGCAAGGCTGGTGCAGGGAGATGTGGGGAGTGGAAAGACAATTCTTGCGTTTCTGGCAATGATATTGTCCGCACAAAATGGATATCAGGCAGCACTTATGGTTCCGACGGAAGTATTGGCAGTCCAGCATTTTGAAAGTTTAAAACAGCTTTTAGAGGAACATCAGCTTGATTTTGAAGCAGTATTGCTTACTGGTTCGACAAAGGTAAAGGAACGGCGGGAAATTTATCAGAAAATTGAAAATGGAAAAGCAAAGCTGATTATCGGAACACATGCACTGATTCAGGAGAATGTAACTTATAAGAATCTGGCACTTGTCATTACAGATGAGCAGCATCGGTTTGGAGTGCATCAAAGAGAGGATTTATCGAAAAAAGGCAGACGTCCGCATGTTTTAGTCATGAGTGCAACACCGATTCCGAGAACGCTTGCCATTATGCTGTATGGAGATTTAGACTTATCTGTTATTGATGAACTGCCTGCAAATCGTCTCCCAATCAAAAACTGTGTGGTGGATACCAGCTATCGAAAAAGTGCGTATCGTTTTATGCAAAAAGAAATTGCAGAGGGACGTCAGGTTTATGTGATTTGTCCGATGGTAGAAGAAAGCGAAGGGCTAGAAGCAGAAAACGTACTGGATTACACAAAAAAGTTAAGACAGGAAATGCCGCCAGAGATTTCCATTGGATTTTTGCATGGGAGAATGAAGCCGGCGGAAAAAAATAAAATTATGGAAGAATTTTCCGAAAATAAAATTCAGATACTAGTCTCCACTACCGTAATTGAAGTGGGAGTGAATGTGCCAAATGCAACGGTTATGATGGTAGAAAATGCAGAACGGTTTGGACTTGCGCAGTTACATCAGTTAAGGGGAAGAGTCGGAAGAGGTGAACATCAGTCTTACTGTATTTTCATGCAGGGAGGAGCAAAAAAAGAAATCAAAGAACGACTTCAGATTTTAGTAGAATCTAACGATGGATTTTTTATTGCGGGAGAAGATTTACGCTTAAGAGGTCCGGGGGATTTATTTGGAATCAGACAGAGTGGGATTCTTGAATTTAAACTGGCAGATATTTATCAGGATGCAGCTATTTTAAAGGAAGCTTCTATTGTTGCAGATGAAATTTTAGAAAAAGACCCGCATCTGGAATCGGAAGAATATAAAGGGTTAAAAAACAGACTGGAATTTTATGCAAAAGAGCAGATGAAACGACCTGGAATCTGACGGGAATCAGAAAAACCTTGAAAAAAAAGGTAAAATGGTTTATGATAAACGAGAATCATGTAAGGGCTACATAAAGGAGGAGATTAGTATGCCTAGAACAAAAACAACAAAGGCTGCAGTTACAAAAACAACAAAAGCAGCTGCAACAGAAAAGACTACTCCAGTTAAGACAGAAGAAACAGTAAAAACAGAAGAAGTAAAAGATGTAGAAACAAAGTCAGAAGAAACTAAAGCAGAAGAAACAAAAAAAGCTGCATCAGCTAAAAAAGAGCCGGTAAAAAGAGCAACCAGAAAGAGAACAGCAACAACGAAGAAAACAGCTGTAAAAACCGTTACAAAGAGAGTGAATATTCAGTTTGGCGGAAAAGACCTTAAAATCGAAGAGATTGAAGCAGCTGTAAAGAAAGCCTGGATGGATGAAACTGGTAAAAAAGAGACAGAAATCGAAAAACTTGAAATTTATATTAAACCAGAAGAATCTGCTGCTTATTATGTTGTAAACGGCGAATATGTAGAAGAAGGAAAGAAAATCGATTTATAAGACTATAAAACGCAAAGTAAGAGGGAAGCTTCTTAAGTAAAGAAGCTTCCCCCTTTTTGATTTTCTTTCTTTTTAGAGATTAGAAGAACCGCTGGACATCTGACGTTCCTGGTTTTCAATCATTTTTTTCACCATATAGCCTCCGACAGAACCGTTCTGTTTTGAGGTCAGGTTTCCGTTGTATCCATCTGTCAGAGGGACACCTAATTCGCTTGCAACCTCATACTTGAATCGGTTTAATGCACTTTTGGCTTCTGGTACGGCTGTACTGTTAGAAGAATTACTGTTAGACATGGTTTTCTTCCTCCTTTTGTCGTCTGTTTTTTTGTTACAATGGTAGTATGTGAAATTCTATTTTTTTTATTCTGGAAATGTTTACAGGTTTTGACAAATTATGAGAATTGTATTAAAATATCTATTCAGCAAAAGAAACGCTAAGAAAATTATGTGTTTTCAACCTGATATTGTAAAAAATGCATAAAATGCAAAAAAATAATTGCGGATAGTTGTTGTATTTGCTATAATAAATCTGATAAAAAAAAGAAGAGGATGGTTGAATATGAACGTTGGTATAATTGCACACAACAGTAAGAAGCCTCTTATTGAAGATTTCTGTATTGCATATAAGAATATTTTGGCAAAACATGAAGTTTATGCAACTGGTACAACAGGAAGAAGAATTGAAGAGGTGACAAATCTTCGCGTGCATAAGTTTTTGCCAGGAAGTATGGGCGGTGATAAACAGATTACGGAGATGATAGAACGTGGAGACATAGATATGGTAATCTTTTTTTACAATCCTTCTATGATTAATCCGAAAGAACCGGATGTCTATCAGATTTCCCGTTGCTGTGACCAGTATAATGTTCCGATTGCAACCAATATTGCAACAGCGGAATCTTTAATTCTCGGGTTAGACCATGGGGATTTAGACTGGCGCCTGAACAAGTAGAGAAGAGGATTTAAGCTGAATATGAGAGTAATTGCAGGAAGTGCAAAGGGAATGCCCCTCAAGACAGTTTCAGGAATGGAGACAAGACCGACCACAGACAGGATTAAAGAAACATTATTTAATATGCTTCAGTCCTATATCTGTGACTGTCGGTTTCTCGATTTATTTTCGGGAAGTGGAGCCATTGGAATTGAAGCTTTAAGCAGAGGGGCAGTTTCTTGTGTCTTAATAGAAAAAAATAAGAAAGCAGCAAACTGTATTCTGGAAAATCTGAAATTTACCCGTCTAAAAGATAAGGCGGAAGTTATGAACCAGGATGTGTTTACTGCTCTTTCCATGTTAGAAGGAACAGAACCGTTTGACTGTATTTTTATGGACCCGCCATATAATAAAGAACTGGAAAAAGAGGTGCTTGCAGTGCTAAGAAATGCTTCTTATGTAACAGAAGATACGTTAATTGTAGTAGAAGCATCGTTAGAGACAACATTTGATTATGTGGAAGAATACGGGTTTGAAATTGTAAAAAATAAAAAATATAAAACAAACAGGCATGTATTCTTAAGGAAGGAATAAAAATAAAAAATGGTAAGAGCAATTTATCCGGGCAGTTTTGACCCGGTAACTTTTGGACATTTAGATGTCATTCGACGTGCATCGGAACTTTTTGACGAAGTTATCGTCGGAGTTTTACATAATTCTCAAAAAAGTCCGTTGTTTTCTGTGGAAGAACGTGTTAATATATTAAAAGAAGTGACGGCAGATATCCCGAATGTAAAAATTGAGACCTTTAGTGGTCTTTCGGTGAATTTTGCCCGAAACTGTGATGCAAAAGTAATTATCCGTGGACTGCGGGCAATTACAGATTTTGAATATGAGCTTCAGATGGCACAGACAAACCGTGTGTTGGCGAAAGATGTGGATACCATGTTTTTGACAACAAGTCTGGAGTATGCGTATTTAAGTTCTACTACGGTAAAAGAAGCAGCATATTTTGGTGCTGATATATCAAAATTTGCTCCGGAATATGTAGTAGAAAAAGTGAGAGAAAAATTTGCACAAAAGGGTAATAAAATACAATAAGGAGTGTAATTATGAGTAGCAGAATTGAGCAGATTATTGAAGAAATCGAAGAATACGTAGAAAGTTGTAAATACCAGCCGCTTTCAACAACAAAAATTGTTGTAAATAAAGAAGAATTAGAAGAACTGCTTCGTGAACTTCGTATGAAGACACCAGATGAAATCAAGAGATATCAGAAAATCATCAGCAATAAAGATGCGATTTTAGCAGATGCACAGGCAAAAGCAGATGCAGTTATTGCAGAAACAAAAACACAAGTTCAGGATATGGTAAAAGAGTCTGAAGTAATGCAGCAGGCTTATGCACAGGCAAATGAAATTGTAAACAGTGCAAATCAGCAGGCACAGGCAATTATTGACTCTGCAACAGCAGATGCAAATAATTTACGTTTAAGTGCAATTTCTTATACCGATGAGATGATGGCAAACTTAGAACAGCTGATTCATGGAACGATGGAAAATGCAAATGCAAGATATAATGAGCTTGCACAGACTTATAATGCATTTGCACAGTCTCTTCAGAGTGCGGCAGATGTGGTGAGCGAAAACAGAAGTGAACTTGCACCTCAGTTAAATAATCCGATTCCGAAACAGACAGAAGAAGAGCCGGAAGAAAATCTCGATATGGATGATTTAGACGACGAGTTAGAAGAGGATGACGAATAAAAAAGTAAGTCCTGAGGCAATGAGGGTACAAACGATTCTTCCGATTAGATAAGGAAAGAGAGGGAGGTCTGTGCCTGAAAGTACGCAGGAAGTCTGAGCCAGTACGCAAAGACCTCCAAAGCTGGAAAATCCAATTGTCAGAGGAAACTTTAAGAAAAATGGTAGAGCAGTGCTTTTTAAAGCATTAAGTCCGGTGGAAAATTCTGTTAGACCACAAAGCATGACTGAAAAGAAAGACGAAGAAGAAATCAGGGATTGAACGATTCCTTGAAAAACAGAAAACAGAATAATGTATCCACCAAGCTTGGTAATAGAAAAAAGGCTATTCATAATAGAGATATCCAGAAGTTCCGCAAAAGGAGAAGAGGATGTCTCTTTTTGCGTTCGGGTAAATACAGATTGCTGAGAAACAGAATAAATCTGCCGAAAAAAAAGACTGGTGAGAAACGCAGACAGAAAAAAGATGAAAAAAAGCAGATGATTGGGAACCTGATTTTCTAAAATAGAAAATGATAAATATCCGGTCAGAAAAGAAGGGCTTGGAAAAGCAGAAAACGTCAAAAGATAGCAGGCTTCCTGTTTGGAAATTTTATTAGATTGGTATAAATCTGCTGTAGTTTTTGCACCCATTGGAAAACCGCATAAAATTCCAAATAAAAATGCAGAAGCACCAAAGGGGGTAAGAGAAAAAACAGAATGCCAGAACTTTTTGAAAGATACGAGAAGCGGTTCAAGCAGACCGGAGGAAACTAAAATGGAGGATAATACCATTGCAGGAAATAAAGAGGGCAAAAGTGTAGAAAACCAAAGCCGGATGCCCAAAAGAGCCGAAGAAATACAAATCTGTGGAAATAACAAAGAAAAAAGAAAACAAAAAAGACAAAAAAAAGAAAAAAACAGACGTTTCATAAATAGATTCTCCGATCTCTGATTCAAATTCACATCATAATATATGGAACGGGTGAAAAGAATATGTCCTTGCCATTTGGAAAAAGATGTGACACAATAAGAAAGAATAAAAAGTGTGTCTGCACTGCAGATTACCTTGGATATGGAGGCAGAAAATGGCAGTATTAGAAAATTTAAAACCAGAAAGAGTGTTTTACTATTTTGAAGAAATCTGTAATATTCCGCATGGTTCAGGAAATACAAAACAAATCAGTGATTACCTTGTTGAGTTTGCAAAGAAAAAAGAACTTCGTTTTATTCAGGATGAAATGGGAAATGTTGTAATTTTTAAAGAGGCATCCAAAGGATATGAAGAGTCACCAACGGTAATTTTACAGGGACATGTAGACATGGTGTGTGAAAAAACAGCCACGAGTCAGCATGATTTTGAAAAAGACGGTTTAAAGCTGTGCGTTGAGGGTGATGAAATCTATGCAAAAGATACAACGCTTGGCGGAGATGATGGAATTGCAGTTGCTTATGAACTGGCGGTTTTAGAAGATGAGACACTTGCACATCCTGCGATTGAGGCAGTGTTTACGGTAGATGAAGAGATTGGTCTGTTAGGTGCAGAAGGATTTGATACCTCTGTGTTAAAGGGAAAATATCTAATCAATCTGGATTCTGAGGCAGAAGGATATTTATGGAGTGGATGCGCTGGAGGACTTAGGAGTTACAGTGAGCTTCCGGTAAAACGTGTGGAAGGTACAGGGCTTTCTTGTAAAATTACAGTGGATGGACTGCTTGGCGGTCATTCCGGCTCAGAGATTAATAAAAACCGCTCCAATGCGATACTTCTTCTGGCAAGATTTTTGCATGAGTGTGGAAGTGAATTAGACTTGTTTTTATATGATATGAAAGGCGGGCAGAAAAATAATGCAATTCCACGACAGGCAGATGCAGAAGTATTAGTTTCAGCAGAAGATGCCGGTCGATTAGAACAGATGGCAAAAGTATTTACTTCTACCCTTCAAAAAGAATACACAGGCAGTGATGAAAATATCCAAGTTCATGTTGAAGTACAGGAGGAGAGTACAAAACAGGTACTTCATCCGGCGAGTCAGGAGAAAGTATTATTTTTCCTGATTCATTATCCAAATGGAATCCGCAAGATGTGTGGATTTATAGAAGGACTGGTAGAGACCTCCTGTAATGTAGGAATTGTGCGCTTGATGCCATCAACCTTTATCTGTGAGACAAGTGTGAGAAGTTCTGTTGGTTCAGAAAAGAGAGCACTTGCAGACCAGATTCGTTATCTGACAGAATTTCTCGGTGGAGAATATGATGAAGACGGAAACTATCCGGCATGGGAGTATAAAAAAGATTCTGTACTTCGTCCTCTGATGACCAAAGTTTATAAAGAAATGTATCAAAAAGAACCAGTGGTTGAGGTGATTCATGCAGGATTGGAATGTGGTCTGTTTTATGAAAAAATAAAGGGACTGGACTGTGTTTCTATCGGACCGGATATGAAAGATATTCATACTTCGGAAGAACGCCTTTCTATTTCATCCACTAAAAGAGTATATGAATATTTAGTAGAAGTATTAAAGAGAATTAAAAAGTAACTGGAATAAAATCCCTTTTCCGTTCATAGAATGATAAGTGTGAACAATACGAAGTCAACTTGAATGGATAAGGGATTTTATGATTTCTTTCTGGTATGGATGTAAGAAATATGATATACTTAAAACACATATGCGTAAAAAACAGATTAGAAAAAAAGCGCAGAAAGTCTGTTGATGATTCCAAAGCGCAATGACAAGGAGTAATGATTTATGGAAATACGTTTATGGCATGAGCTTTTGCTTCCTTATGAGCTTGCCGTGAAAGAAATGGTAATCAAGTTCAAACATCTTAAAAAGGAACACAGGGAAAAGGAACTTTATTCACCGATTGAACAGGTCAGCGGACGAGTAAAATCAATCAATAGTATTCTTGAGAAAATGCAGAGAAAAAATATTTCATGGGAAGAACTTGAAGAAAAAGTAGAAGATATCGCTGGAATCCGCATTATCTGCCAGTTTTCTGAAGATATTGAAAAAGTGGCGGATATTATTCAGGAACGTCAGGATATGAGGGTGCTGGAGATAAAAGACTATATTACGCATATGAAAGAAAGCGGTTATCGAAGTTATCACATGATTATTGCTTATCATGTAGAGACTTTAGAAGGACCAAGAGAAATAAAAGCGGAAATTCAAATTCGTACGCTTGCAATGAATTTTTGGGCAACGATTGAACATTCGCTGCAGTATAAATATAAAGGAAATATGCCGCCTCATGTAAGAACACGGTTAAACAATGCGGCACAGTCAGTTTTAACTCTTGACGAAGAGATGTCATCCGTTCGTAATGAAGTGATGGATGCACAGAACTCTATGGTTCACCAGTCCAATATTGTAAAAGAAATTTTAAATAATATTGAGAATCTGTATCATTATTCAAATAACAGAGAAGTGGCAAAAATTCAGGATGAATTTTACCGCATTTATGAATCAAAAGATTTAGCACGCTTAGAGCGTTTTCATCAAGAGTTAGATGTAATTGCAGAGGGATACCGTGCGCAGGCGGTTGCGACAGAGGAAATCTTGTAACAGCAAAGGAAAACTTATGAGACTACCAGAGAAATATGAAAATGAAATGAAAGACCTGTTGCAGGAAGAATATGAGGCTTATAAAGAAAGCCTCGGTCTTCCGATACAGCAGGGATATCGAATTAATACAGGAAAAATCAGCAAGGAGGAGTGGGAAAAAATCGCTCCTTTTTCTGCGAAAGAGGTTCCATGGATAGAAAATGGATACTTTCTTTTAGATGACTTCAGAGCTTCCAGACATCCTTATTATTTTGCAGGTCTTTATTATTTACAAGAGCCGAGTGCGATGACACCGGCAAACAGGCTAAATGTAGAACCGGGAGATTTTGTACTGGATTTGTGCGCTGCACCTGGAGGAAAAGCAACAGAGCTTGGAAGCCGTTTAAAAGGAAAAGGCATGTTAGTTGCAAATGATATCAGCAACAGCAGAGCGAAAGCACTTTTAAAAAATCTGGAACTGGCAGGAATAGCCAATCTTTATGTAACAAGTGAAGAACCGGCAAAACTTTGTCAAAATTTCCCGGAATTTTTTGATAAAGTTTTAATTGATGCTCCTTGTTCCGGAGAGGGAATGTTCCATAGAGAACCCAAAATGATAGAATACTGGGAAAAACGAGGTCCGGAAGAATACGTTCCGATTCAGAAACAGCTTATTCTGTATGGAAGCCGTATGTTAAAGCCGGGAGGGAAACTCCTTTATTCGACCTGTACGTTTTCTAAAAAAGAAGATGAAGAGGTGATACAATGGCTGTTGGAACAAAATACAGACATGCATCTGATTTCTATTGCTCCTTATGAGGGATTTTCAAAAGGATTTGGATTATCAGAATGTGTGCGTATTTTTCCGCATAAAATGTCTGGAGAAGGGCATTTTTTGGCATTGCTTGAAAAAAAATCTACAGAACAAGACAACACACAGAAACAAAAACTGCAAATGGGAAAAGAATTGAAACTCCCAAATTGCGTAGAAGAATTTTTTGCATTATTAAAGTTTCCGATTGACAGAAGTTGTCTGAAGTTGGAAAAAGAACGATTGTATCTGCTGCCAAATGCAGTGAAGATGCCAAAATTGCGTTACCTGCGGACCGGATTGTTGTTAGGAGAAGTAAAAAAGAACCGCTTTGAGCCTTCGCAGGCATTGGCAATGGCTTTAAAACCGGAACATTTTGCATCTTGTATTTCAATTGACAGTACAGATGTGCGTTGTGTGAAATACTTAAAAGGAGAGACTTTAGACGTCTCAGACCTTCCCTGCAACAATAAAAAAGGCTGGCAGTTAGTCTGCGTGGAACGGTATCCACTCGGATTTGGAAAGTTAAGCAATGGCATTTTAAAAAATAAATACTATGCCGGATGGAGATGGCAGTAGATGGCACAAATACGAATTGATAAATACCTGGCGGATATGGGAATTGGAACTCGAAGTGAGGTAAAAAAAATCTTAAAGTCCGGTCAGGTAACTTTAAATGGAGAAAAAATCAAAAAACCAGAACAAAAAATTAACAGTGAAACAGACGAAGTTTTAGTAAATCAGAAACCGGTGGTCTATCAGGAATTTGAGTATTATATGCTTAATAAAGCTGGAGGAGTGGTTTCTGCGACAAAAGATAAGAAGGAAAAAACGGTTTTGGATTGTATCGATTCCAAAAAACGAAAGGATTTATTTCCGGTAGGTCGTCTGGACAAAGACACAGAAGGATTACTGCTGATTACAAATGATGGAGAACTGGCTCACCGTTTGCTCTCTCCAAAGAAACATGTGGATAAGACTTATTTTGTGAAGTTAAGAGAACCGTTAAAGCAGGAGTATGAAGCGGCGCTTGAAAACGGAATTGATATTGGAGAGGAAACATTGACTTTGCCGGCAAAACTTGAAATCTGTTCCGAAGATAGAAAAAACTGTCTGATTACGATTCATGAAGGAAAGTTTCATCAGGTAAAACGGATGTTTCAGTCAGCAGAAAATGAAGTGGTATTTTTAAAACGAATGTCGATGGGAAGTTTAACATTAGATAAAGCATTAGAAACAGGACAGTATCGTCCGCTTACACAAGAAGAAATAGAGAGGTTGAAAACGAATGCTTAAAAACATAAAAGCAGTATTGTTTGATTTAGATGGAACGTTGGTTGACTCCATGTGGATTTGGAAATCCGTAGATGAAGAGTATTTTGAGAAAAAAGGACTTGTTCTTTCCTCAGATGAGATTGATTCATTCCAGCAGGAATTAGAGGGAATGGGATTTACAGAAACCGCAGTGTTTTTTAAAAAGCGATTTGGAATTGAAGATTCCCTGGAAGAAATAAAGGCAGCCTGGATTTCCATGGCAACTGAAAAGTACTGTAATGAAGTTCCGTTAAAGGATGGAGTAAAAGAATTTTTAGAATATTTAAAAGAACAGCAGATCCCGTCTGCGATTTGTTCAAGCAACAGTATTGAATTGATTAAAATGGTGTTAAAGGCACATGAAATTGATAATTATTTTACCAAAATGATAACCTGCTGTGATGTGTCAGCGAGTAAACCGGCACCGGATGTTTATCTTGCAGCAGCAAAAGCCTTAAATGTAAGTCCTGAAAACTGTCTGGTATTTGAAGATGTTCCAATGGGAATCTTAGCTGGAAAGAATGCAGGCATGAAGGTATGTGCCGTTGAGGACAGTTACAGTAAAGAACAAATGGAACAAAAGAAAAAGCTTGCGGACTATTACATAAAAGATTACGATGAGGTTTTAAATCAGACATTTGAGGTGTTAAAATGATGCAGTTTTTACCGGTTACGATGAAAGAAATGCAAAATCGTGGAATTAGTCAGCCAGATTTCGTATATGTCTGTGGAGATGCCTATGTGGATCATCCGTCTTTTGGGATGGCAATTATTACAAGACTTTTAGAACATTATGGATACAGCGTGGGAATTATTGCACAGCCGGACTGGAAGAAAAAAGAAAGTGTCTGCGTATTTGGAGAACCAAGGCTGGGATTTTTAGTCTCTGCCGGAAATATGGATTCGATGGTAAATCATTATACTGTTTCCAAAAAGCACAGAAGGGAAGACTCGTATTCTCCAGGAGGGAAAATGGGTCTTCGACCGGACCGTGCAGTAATTGTGTATGGGAATTTAATCCGTCAGACTTATAAGCATACCCCGATTATTATCGGTGGAATCGAGGCTTCTCTTAGAAGACTGGCACATTATGATTACTGGTCAGATTCTTTAAAACGTTCTGTATTATTAGATTCAGGAGCAGATTTGATTTCTTATGGAATGGGAGAACGCAGTATCTTAGAAATTGCAGAGGCACTCAATCGTGGAGAAGATATTTCCACTCTGCATCATATTGCAGGAACGGTGTATCATACAAAAGAAGCACCTGCGGGTGGAATCATCCTTCCTTCTTATGAAGAAATGTGTGCAGATAAGAGAAAATATGCAGAGAGTTTTCAGGTTCAGTATGAAAATATGGAAGCGTTTTCAGGAAAAGTATTGGCAGAGTCCTACGGAAATCGTGGGTATGTGGTACAGAATCCTCCCTCAAAGCCGTTATCCCAAAAAGAAATGGATGAGGTTTACGATTTACCGTATATGAGAACCTATCATCCGATGTATGAAAAACTCGGTAAGATTCCGGCGATTGAAGAGATTAAATTCAGTATTACAAGTAACAGAGGCTGTTTTGGGGGCTGTAATTTCTGCGCACTTGCATTTCATCAGGGAAGAATTGTTCAGACAAGAAGTCATGAATCTATTTTAAAAGAAGCAGTGGAATATACAAAGGAATCTGATTTTAAGGGATATATTCATGATGTAGGAGGTCCAACCGCAGATTTCAGACAACCAGCCTGTGAAAAACAGCTGAAAAAAGGAGTCTGCACGAACCGTCAGTGCCTGTTTCCAAAACCTTGTAAAAATTTAAAAGCAGACCATGAAGATTATCTGGAATTATTGGGAAAGCTCAGAAAGATTCCAAATGTAAAAAAAGTATTCATCCGTTCCGGAATTCGGTTTGATTATGTGGAAGCAGACAAAGACAGTCGCTTTTTAGAAGAACTGGCAAAGTATCATGTAAGTGGACAACTTCGTGTTGCTCCGGAGCATGTTTCAGACCGAGTGCTGTCTTATATGGGAAAACCGGAACATCAGGTTTATCAGAAATTTTTAGCAGACTTTGAAAAGGCAAATAAAAAAACCGGAAAGAAACAATATGTGGTTCCATATTTTATGTCCTCTCATCCGGGCTGCACCTTAAAGGATGCGGTAAAGCTGGCAGAGTATGTGCGTGATATGGGATTTATGCCGGAACAGGTGCAGGATTTTTATCCAACACCATCTACGATGTCTACCTGCATGTATTATACAGGGATTGACCCAAGAACGAAAAAAGAAGTTTATATTCCGACAAATCCACATGAGAAAGCAATGCAGAGAGCTTTGATTCAATATAAAAACCCACAGAATCGTGAACTGGTAAAAGAAGCTCTGATAAAAGCAGGAAGAACGGATTTGATTGGATGGGAGTATAAATGCCTGATAAAAGAAGGGAAAAAAACGGTACAGGCAGGAAAAGATTTCAGGAAATCAACTGTACAGCGAAAAAAGAAAACGATTCGAAATGTGCATAAAAGGAAAGGAAAATAAGATGAAAATAGCAATTGTAACAGGAGCGTCTTCTGGAATTGGTGCAAGTTATGTCTGTCAGCTTGCAGAAAAGTATTCATGGCTGGATGAAATCTGGGTCATTGCCAGAAATGAAACGGCACTCTGGACACTGAAGCGACAGTGTATAGTGCCGCTCCGTGTTTTTGCTATGGATATTACTCAGACAGAAAATTTGCTGAGACTGGAAGAAGAATTAGAAAAAGTAAAACCGTATGTGAAATACTTTGTAAATGCAGCCGGATGTGGGATTAATAAAAAGATAAAAGAGACAGATTTGATGGATTGTAACCGTATGCTTGAAGTAAACTGCAATGCATTGACCCTGCTTACGAAAATTGTACTTCCGTACTGTGGAAAAAGAAGCAGAATTGTTATGTTAGCTTCTGCTTCTGCTTTTTTGCCACAGCCGGGATTTGCTGTTTATGCGGCGTCGAAGTCTTATGTGCTTAGTTTTTCGAGAGCACTGCGCAGAGAATTAAAAAAGACAGGAACGACCGTTACAATTGTATGCCCAGGTCCGGTAGATACTCCGTTTTTAGATACGATTGGAGGGAAAGATAGCATTCCTGTTATTAAACGACCATTTATTATGAAAACGGACAAGGTAGTTTCGGTTGCAATCAAAGATGCGGCAAAAGGAAAGGAACTGTCGATTCCGGGAATTTCAATGAAGTGTTTTTTCCGGATTTGTAAAATTGTTCCGCATAAAGTATTGTTAAAATTTACATAAAACAAGACAAGAACAAGATACATAAAAATGAGGAATTACATGAATAAAAAACAAAAAATAAAAAAAGGTGATTTCGGATATATTCAGTCACAGAAAAAGAAGCGTACGATTTATACGATTTTAGCTTTGATTCCACCACTGACAGTTTTCTTTGTTGGCTGGATTATCAATAAAGACAGGAATACAGTATTTACCGTTTTTGCAGCGGTGGGTTGTCTGCCGGCATGTAAATTTGCAGTCAGCGCAATTATGATGTATCTGCAAAAGCCAATGTCAGAGGACGATTATAAGCAGATTGAGCAGCATAAAGAAGGTTTGGTGTGTGCGTATGAACTGCCGGTTTCTGCTTATGAAAAACAGACCTTTTTAGATTCCGTTGCAGTCTGCGGAAATAATGTGGTTGCATATACCAGCCGTGAGAAATCCGATATTCCGTTTGTGGAAAAGCATATTCAGACCATTTTAAGACAAAATGGATATTATGTAACGATAAAGGTATTCAGACGTCTTCCGGAATATTTAAATCGTTTGGATTCTATGTGGGAGCATCATGAGTCACTGGAAGAAGGCATTCGATTTGTGCCGGATGAAAATAATCCGGATTTAAGCAGAAATGAGCTGATTATGCATACTATTTTTGCAATTACGCTTTAGGAGAAATAAATGAAAGAATTAGAAGTAAAAGCGCAGGAAAGCGGACAGCGGTTTGATAAATATCTTTCCAGATATTTAAAAGAAGCACCGAAAAACTTTCTCTATAAGATGCTTCGTAAGAAGAATATTACGTTAAATGGAAAAAAGGCAAGCGGAAATGAGAAACTCGAAGTGAATGATAAAGTTCAGTTGTTTTTTTCAGATGAAACATTAGAAAAATTTATGGGAGAAGAAAAAGAAGTGAAAAAAGGTTCTCTCGAAATTCTTTATGAAGATGAAAACGTGATTTTTATCAATAAACCGGCAGGGATGCTTTCACAGAAAGCAAAAAAAGAAGATGTTTCTTTAAATGAATATCTGGCGGGTTATCTGCTTGATTCCGGAGCGATGACAAAAGAAGATTTCAGAACCTTTCATCCGGCGGTGTGCAATCGTTTGGACCGTAATACGAGCGGAATTGTAGCAGCAGGAAAAACAATGGCAGGACTTCAGACAATGACGCAGTTGTTTCGGGACAGAAATCTTCATAAATATTATCTGGCACTGGTAAAAGGAATCGTAAAAGAAGAAGCTCATATTAAAGGGTACTTAAAAAAAGATGAAACTTCGAATAAAGTAACGATTACCAGACAGCCACAGAAAGATACAGTTTTGATTGAAACGAAATACACTCCGATTGGATGTTCAAAAGAAAACCGGCTGACTCTTTTAAAGGTGGAACTGCTTACCGGACGTTCTCATCAGATTCGTGCGCATCTGGCAAGTATCGGGCATCCGATTGTAGGTGATGCAAAGTATGGAGATATGCAGGTGAATAAAAAGTATCATACACAGTATAAAGTAAAAAGCCAGCTTCTTCATTCCTGGAAATTAGTACTGCCACAGTTAGAGGGTGAGCTGGCAAATCTTTCTGATATGGAAATTACAGCGCCGGTTCCAAAGGTATTAAAACAGATTATTACAAAAGAAGTGAAAACAACAGAAGGAGAGATTGGATGAGCAAAAAATATGAAGGTCCTTCTATGATGGAAGAACTGTGGGAATATGTAAAAATGATTGTGTTCGTAGTGGTAATTGTTTTTATTATCAATAATGTTTTGTTAATTAACGCAAGAATTCCGTCAGAATCTATGGAAAAAACGATTATGACCGGAGACAGGGTTTTTGGAAATCGTCTGGCTTATATGACAAAAGACCCGGAACGTTTTGATATTGTGATCTTTAAATTTCCGGATGATGAAAGTCAGCTTTTTATCAAACGAGTTATTGGACTTCCGGGAGAAACAGTAACGATTAAGGATGGTAAAGTTTACATTAATGATTCAGAAGAACCATTAGACGACAGTTTTGTTGCGGAGACACCGGTAGGTGATTTTGGACCGTATAAGGTGCCGGAAGGAAGCTATTTTATGCTTGGAGATAATCGAAATCATTCCCGAGATTCCAGATACTGGATTAACTCCTTTGTAGAAAAAGATAAAATCCTTGGAAAAGCAGTTTTGCGTTATTTTCCGTCTCCAAAGCTGATAAAATAAATGTGTTCTTATAATTTTTTGTGTTGAGTTTGTGAGAAGATTTTGAGAGTACAAAAAATGTACGGTCGGAAACAAAAAACTTTGAGGGGATATAAGATAAGAGTGGAGGCAGGAAATTGGCAACTTGGAACTCAAGGGGACTGCGAGGTTCTGCATTAGAAGAATTTATTAATCAAACCTGTGAACAGTATCGTGAAAGAAATCTGGCTTTAATTCAAAAAGTGCCGACTCCGATTACTCCGGTTCGGATTGAAAAAGAAAGCCGTCATATTACACTTGCTTATTTTGACAAGAAAAGTACAGTCGATTATATTGGTGTAGTGCAGGGAATTCCGGTCTGCTTTGATGCAAAAGAATGTCATACCGATAATTTTCCCTTACAGAATATTCACGAACATCAGGTGCGATTTATGGGAGATTTTGAAAAACAGGATGGAATTGCATTTTTGATTCTGTATTTCAGTCATAGAGACGAAATTTATTATATGAGATATGAGGAAATGCTAAAATTTTGGAATCGTGGACAAAATGGGGGACGAAAACACTTTAAGTATGAAGAATTGAATCCGAAATGGTTTTTAACCAGAAACGGAAATTACCTGGTTCCGTTTCTGGAGGGAATTGCCTTGGATTTAAAAGAGAGAGAAGAGAATTAATTTTTCTCTGTGGTTTCTCTTGGAATTAAGACAGGAGAAATAATTTTATGGACTGGCTCGCAAAAAGCCGGTCTTTCTTTTTGCGCTTGAATTTGTGAGATTAATAACTCAACGGCTTCAAATGCAATCTTGTCAATCTGCTGACTGACGCTGCTGATTGGAATAATAGCTTCCCGTGAAATCGGAGAATCGTCAAATGCAATTAAAAAATAGTCGTTTGGCAGATAGCCATACTTTCGGATTAACAGATTTAAAAATACATTTGCATAAGTATCACCGGAGATAAAAATTCCCTTTCGGATACCGGAATAATTCAGTTCAATTTGTTCTAAAATATGAGTTAGGTGGCTTTTTACTTCTTCGTGGGAAGCTCCCATCTCTTCCATAAAAGTATGATGTAGTAATTGGTGTTTTTCACAATAATCATCAAATGCTTCCACTCGTTTATAAGCAGGAGTTGTTCGGGTTGTTGGAGCACTGATATGCAAAAATACTTCACAGTCATGGGAAGAGAGATTTTCACAGGCGAGAATCGTTCCTTGATAGTTATCGGAATTGACACTTGAGATATAAACATCTTCCCGCTCTACAGCAACTAATGGAAGATGAAGATTTGCCAGTTCAATCGAGGGAAGTGTGTGACTTAAGATAATTAATCCTTCAATCTTATAAGCTAAAAGTTCCTGTAAGTAAGTTCTTTCATCTTCTTTTGAGCCATTGCTGATAAAAACCAGAAATTTATAGCCAAAAGCTTCATAGGTTGATAAAATCTGATTTAAAATCTCAGAATAATAACGAACATATAAGTTTGGGATGATGATGCCGATAAATTCGGTACATCCGTTCGCCAGAATTTTTGCAACTTTATTTTCTTTATAATTTAATTTTTCAAGTGCCTCTGCAATAATGTTCCGATTTTGTTCCGTTAAGGTCTCCGGATGATTAAAATAACGGGAGATTGTAGTTTTTGAAAAGTTTGTATATTTTGCAATGTCACTGAATGTGATGTTGTTTTTTTTATTTGCCATAGTAAAATACCGCCTTTCTAAAAATCAGTATATCAAAAAAAAGAAAAAGAGACAATGGAATTTTATAAAGTAACCGGTTTTACAAAAATGACAAAAATCCGAATAAAAATTGATAAAAATGCTGAAAAATACTTTTATTATTGAGATATAGATAGGTTTGTGATAGAATACAGTATAGAAAAACCGGTTACTTTACAAAACGAAATTAAAAAATCAGATTCTGGGAGGAAAAAATGAATAAAAAAGATATGATTTTTCAGGAACGATTAAACCGTCATCACGACGAACTTCGCTGGCTGTATATGGAACTTTATGGAAATGACGCAATGTTTGCGGAATTATGTGACCAGATGTATGAGTATTACAAAGCAAGAAAGCAAAAACTGCATAATCGTGATGCAAAACGAATAAAAGAAGCAGAGTGGTTTAAGAAAAAAGACATGCTTGGAATGATGCTTTATATTGATAATTTTGCTGGAAATTTACAAGGTGTACAGACAAAACTGGATTATTTAAAAGAATGTAACGTAAATTGTATTCATCTGATGCCGTTTTTAGATTCACCGGAAGGACGTTCGGATGGCGGTTATGCAGTTGCAGATTTTCGGAAAGTAAAACCAGAGCTTGGAACAATGGAAGATTTAGCAAAATTAACGGATGCCTGTCATGCAAAAGACATGAATGTGTGTATGGATTTTGTTATGAATCATACATCAGAAGACCATGAATGGGCGAAAAGAGCCAGAAATGGAGAAGGCGAGTACATGAGCCGTTACTTCTTCTATGATAATGATGAAATTCCAAAACAATATGAAAAAACCGTACCACAGGTCTTTCCGACAACAGCACCAGGAAACTTCACGTATCTTCCAGATTTGAATCATTATGTATTGACTACCTTTTATCCATATCAGTGGGATTTAAATTATAAAAATCCAAGAGTATTTAATGAGATGATGTATAATTTTCTGTTTCTTGCGAATCAGGGAATTGATGTAATCCGAATTGACGCTGTTCCGTATATCTGGAAAGAATTAGGAACACCGTCTCGTAATCTTCCACAGGTACATACGATTGTACGAATGATGCGTATGATTGGTGAAATTGTATGCCCGAGTGTTATCTTACTTGGAGAAGTTGTCATGGAACCGGAAAAAGTAGTACCATATTTTGGAACAGTGGAAAAACCGGAATGTCATCTGTTATATAATGTAACAACAATGGCAACAACCTGGCATACCGTTGCCACACAGGATATCCGCCTGCTGAAAAAACAGATGGATATTGTAAATGAACTTCCAAAAGAATATCTGTTTTTAAATTATTTAAGATGCCATGATGATATTGGCTGGGGACTTGATTTTGAAACACTCAAAGATTATGGAATGGAAGAAATTGCACATAAACGCTTTTTAAATGATTTCTTTACCGGAAAAACACAAGGAAGTGTAAGCCGTGGAGAACTCTATAACGATGACCCTGTCACAATGGATGCACGCTTCTGCGGAACAACTGCATCGATGTGTGGAATTGAGACAGCATTAAGAGAAGATAATGCTGAAAAATTAGAAGAAGCAGTCCGCATGGATGTGATGCTTCACGCATATATGCTGGTACAGTCTGGAATTCCAATGTTATACAGCGGAGATGAAATTGCCCAGTTAAATGATAACCACTATAAAGAAAATCCACAAAAAGCAGAAGACTCACGCTATATTCATAGAGGAGCATTTTTGTGGGAAAATGCAAAAAAACGAAAAGAGAAATATTCGGTGGAAGAAATCGTATTTGATTCCCTGGCAAAATTAGAGAAGATAAGAAGAAACGAGACTGTGTTTGATGCAAAAGCAGACGTGTATACTTATGATGTAAAAGAGAATAAAATCCTTGGAATCTTAAGAGAAGATGAGAATACAAGATTTATTGCCCTGTTTAATTTCGGAAATGAACCACGGACTGCATGGATGCAGGAAGAAGGCGAATTTGAAGATTTGTTTACAGGAAAGAAGATTGAGTTAAAAGATGTGGAACTGGCTGCACATGGATTTGTGTGGGCGGTGAGAAGAAAATAAGAATAAGAGCAAAAAGAGAAACAGCCGGAAGAGTATATATAAAAACTCTGACCGGCTGTTTTTCTGCTCATAGACAGTTCCAGTTTGAACGATTAAAAGTTAAAAAATTTTGAAGTAAAAGATATTCTTCAAATTCCAGTATGATAATATTGAACTATAAAAAATATTGTAAATTATTTTTAGAAAAAAATCTAGTAGTTATATTATGTTTAATCAAAATATATTAGGTATTTTGAATTAAAATATATTAGGAATATATTGAAAAATAGAAAGTTTAAGAGTATAATAAAAGAAAAAAGGAGTGATGCAGGTGAGAACAGAACTTGTTTTTGTGTTAAAAAAGCCAATGATAAGTCTGGACTATCGAAGAATGATTCTATCATGGTTAAAGCGAAGTCTTACAGAGTGTAATCAGGGAAAATATTATGAACGATATTTTCGGTTAGATGCTCCCCCAAAAGATTATTGCTTTACTGTGCTAATGGATTCTCCGAAATTTACAAAAGAAAAGATATTGTTAAAAGAACCAAGAATTCGGGTAATATTTTCCGCAGATGATAAAAATCGGAGTGGATTAATATTTTTTGCGGCGTTTTTAGCTATGAAAAATAAGCAGTTTCCATTACCGGATGGAAATGCCATGACTTTACGAAATGTAATAAGAAGAAATGAAACATTGATTGCAGAATCTTCCGTTATCTTTCAAACCAGTCTGGGAAATGGATTATGTATTCGGGAACATAATAGAGAAACAAATAGAGATAAGTTTTTTACTTGTGAAGACCCGGAATTTAGAGAGAAAACAGAAGAAATACTGAAAATACAGGCAAAGCTTGCTGGTTATCCAGAATCTATGGTTCAGACGATAAAATTTACTCCGATTCAGTGCAAAAAGGTATTGGTTTTCTTTTACGGCAGGTATGTTGATGTAACGACCGGGATTCTACAGTTAGAAGGAGAACCTGAATTATTACAGTATTTTTATTTGTCAGGAGCTGGTTCAAAGCACAGCGCGGGCTTTGGCCAGTTGAACATTTTAAAATAAATCAGGAAGGAGGAGAAGTTATGGGACTGGAGAGAATAGAACCTCTGGATTGGAGATATTCCGCAGCAATTGTAGGACTAAAAGAATATCTAACTTGGTGTGGTGCATCAGACTGGAAGTTACAAGATGAATATCTGGAATATAATCCGGAATCTATTACAGAGTCAGATTATTTGAAGTTTGTGGAACAGAAATATTCAGAAGATATGCATCATGTATTAGCTGAAGAATTACTATTAGAAGAAGAACCAAGTGAAGAACAGATAAAACTGATAAATGAAAAGCTGACTGCAAATACAGTTTTAAAAAAAATATTTGGAAAAATAAAATACGATGGAATAAATCGGGAACAGATACAAGAATTAGTAGAAGAAAATCGTGAAGAAATTGTAAAAGAGACCTATCGAAATAAAGTAAATCTGTACCGAAACTATTGTAATACAAATCAATTATTTGAGCCAGGTAAGAATTGTTGCAGACTACTGGGGTATTATGTAGATTTACCAAAAAAAGGCAAATCCATTTCTTATAATTTTGATATGGCAAATTTTGTATACGAGGACACTCCGATATTTGATTTTATTCCATTTGCATTTTGTGGAGAACGAGATTTTTATTTTATAAATGATAATGTTGATTTAAGAGAGTTAGTTAAAACCAATAAGATACTGCAAGATAAAATAAAAAAAGCAAGAGAAAATGCAAGGCAAGAGGGAAAAACAATTGATTCCAGACAGATTTTTTTCCAGACTATTATTGAATCAAAGGATTTTATGTATCATGATATTGAGATTATACATAAAAACGTTGAAAAGACACATTTTGAAACATTATATTTAAGTAAAAAGAGTCTGGATATTTTACAGAAATTAAATGGAGAAAGAACAGATAAAAAACCATATAAAGCATTTTGTTTTAAAATAAAAATAAATGATAATTATTATCTGGATGTATTTAAAGAAACGATGAACTGCATTGTGAATCTTATTTTGACAGATGAGTGGATAAATTATCTTTTAAAAAATAATGCAAACGGAAATTACACTTATGTGTTATACCAATTAATAAAAGTAAATTTATGGATAAAGGAGGATGCAGATATGGAAGCTGGAAATAAAAGAGCCTATGGATGTGCAAAGGCAGTTGCTAAGAAGAAAGATAAAGTACCGGACAACAAACTGATTTCGTTTCGCCAAAAACTGACGAGTGCCTTGACCTTTGAAGATTATGACCGATTTTGTGATATTTTATTAAATTTATCAAATTATGCAGATGAACCATTTGATTTTGCGTATGATTTATTTGAAGATTTTGAGAAAAATAAAGAATTAGCGTATACATTTGTAACAGCGCTGAGAAGAGATAATAAAAATGTAGAGGAGGCAAAATCATGAAAAAGAATTCTTTAACATTAACGGTAGTTGCAAATATGACATCTAATTATTCGGAGTCACTGGGAAATATTGCAAGTGTTCAGAAGGTATTTAAGAACAGAAAAATTTATTCTATGAGAAGCAGAGAAAGTTTAAAAAATGCAATTATGGTTCAGAGCGGGATGTATGACGATTTAGAAACAAGTCTGGATGGAGCAGCACAGAAAAAAGTAAGTGAAGAATTAAATGCCTCTAATTGTCGTGCGTTAGAAGGCGGTTACATGAATACACAGGGAACAACTTATGTAAGAAAAAGCTCTTTTTATTTGACAGATGCAGTTGCAGCAGAGCATTTTGTAAATGAAACTCGTTTTCATAATAATTTATACTTAGCAACGAATTATGCAAAAGAACAGGGGATTTCCGTACAGAGTAATGGTGGAAGTGCAGGACTTATGCCATATCAGTATGAATACGATAAGAGTCTGAAGATTTACAGCATGACAATTGATTTAGAAATGATAGGAAAAGATGAAAATTTCCATGAAGAGGCAGATGCAAAAGAAAAGGCAGAACGTGTAATCGCACTTTTGGATGCAGTGGAAAATTTATCTTTAGTAGTAAGAGGAAATCTGGATAATGCAGAGCCAGTGTTTGTAGTAGGAGGATTATCCGAAAGAAAAACGCATTACTTTGAAAATGTAGTGCATGTAGAAGAAGAAAAATTGATTTTATCAGAAGATTTAAAAATAAAGCTGGAAAAAGGATTTCAGGTGGGACTTTTACGTGGAAATTTATTGCAAAATGAGGAAGAGATAGAGAAAGAACTGGCACCGGTATCAGTACCTGTATTTTTTGAAAATCTGAGAAAACAGGTTTTGGACTACTATCTGGAAAAATAGAAGAAAGATGGTGTAAAGATGAGCAATTTAAAAACTGCAGTACGGATAAAATTACATCAGACAAGTGCGAATTATCGTAGAGAAGAAACAATAGAAAATAAAATGACTTATCCGCTTCCTCCTATTTCTACAGTTATTGGGGCTCTTCATTCAGCCTGTGGTTATACCGAATATAAAGAGATGGATGTCAGTATTCAGGGAAAATTTGCTTCTATGCACAAAGAACCATATACAGATTATTGTTTTTTAAATTCTACCATGGATGACAGGGGAATCTTAGTAAAAATGCGAAATGCATCTATGCTGTCAAATGCTTTTATCAAAGTAGCAAGTGCCAAAAAATCTCAAGGCAACAGTTTTTTAAAAGGGATTACGATTGATGTACATAGTTCGGAGTTGTTAGAAGAATATAGAGCACTTAAGAAACTTGGAACAGAAATACAAGACTATAAAAAAACAGAATATAAAGAGAAGATAAAAGAGTTTAAAGAGAAAAAAAAGGAACTGGCAGATAAGAAAAAAGCAATTGGAAAAGGAAATGCTGGCTTTGAAACTGTGGCAGAAGAAGAAAAAGCGCTAAAAGCAGAAGAGAAAAAATATCAAGAGACAGTTGCAAGATATGAAGAAGAGAACTATAAAAAACCAGTTGCAAAATTTCGAACCGTAACAAAATCAATCCGATACTATGAGATTTTAGACCAGATAGATTTGATTATCCATGTTACAGCAGATGAAGAAATCTTAGATGATATTTTGGAACATGCTTATGATTTAAAAGCGATTGGTCGTAGTGAAGATTTTGTGGAAGTATTAGATGTGCAGAAAGTACAGTTGGAACAAGGAGAAGAAACAGTAGAATCTTCTAATTGTGCTTATTTAAATTATGAGGATATAAAAGAAGAAAAGATTTTTTCTGGAGATATGGGAAGAGGAGAAAGAATTGCAGCAGGAACAATCTATTATTTTGGAAAAAAGTATGAAATAAAAGAAGGAAAACGTATTTTTTCCAACAAAAAACGTGTACTATATACATCAAATTTTGGAATTGATGAAACATCTGAAAATATTTGGATGGATAAAACAGAAGAGAATGTATATATTGTGAATTTTATTAATTTTAAAGAATGAGACAATAGAGAAAAGGCATGACAGAAAGAAAACTGTTCATGCTTTTTCTACTATGGGAGAATAATATATGAAAGCAATACAGGATTTTTGGGCGAAACCAAATAAGACAATTCGAGAACATGCGGATGATTTAAAGAAACGTGCATATCGTTTAAAAGAAATAGGGTATATAAAAGAAGAACATTTATTTTATCTTTTGCTGGAATGTTGCGAGCATCATGATGATGGGAAAGCTACAATTCGTTTTGAAATGCGTGTGACCAGCGAAAGATGGGTTCCATTTGACTCGGAAAAAGAAATACCACATAATGTGTTATCTGTGTATTATCTTGATAAAACGAAGTATGAGGAAGAAGATTATTTAAAGATTGCGAGTGCAATTTTGTATCATCATAATTATTGTGATGAGTCAAGAGTATTCAATGAAAAAGGAAACCTTATAAAAGAAAATTTATTAGAAGAATATAAACATGTTTTAAGTAGAAAATTTAGAAAGGATTTACTTGGAAAGGGGGCGGAATCAGAAGATATTATCGTATTAAAAGGTCTTTTGCGAAGATGTGATTATAGTGCCAGTGGAGAATATGAAATTGAATATCCAAATGATTTTTTGCTTGAAAAATTAGAACGAATGATGCAACGCTGGAAAGAAAAAAATGAAAATGCTGGTTGGAATGAGTTACAAAAGTTTGCAATAGAAAACAGGGAAACGGATATAATTGCAGTTGCGTCCACTGGAATGGGAAAGACAGAAGCAGGTCTTTTATGGATAGGAGACCAAAAAGGATTTTTCATACTGCCGGTGCGAACTGCGATTAATGCGATTTATGACAGAGTAAGAGAAGAAATTCTTCAGGAAGAAAAGCTTGAAGAAAGAGTGGCGTTGCTACATTCAGAAGCATTGGAATATTATAATGATAATGTTGAAGAACTTGATATTACGGAATATTTTGACCGAGGAAAACATCTTTCTTTGCCTTTAAGTATTTCGACATTAGACCAATTATTCAATTTTGTTCTTCGTTATAAAGGCTATGAGACAAAATTAGCAACTTTATCATATTCCAAAATAGTAATCGATGAAATTCAGATGTATGAACCAGATTTACTAGCAGTATTAATCCGTGGATTAGGACAGATACATAGATTGGGTGGAAAAATCGCAATTGTTACGGCAACACTGGCTCCTTTTATAAAACAGCTTTTAAAAGAGGATGCTGAAATTGAATTTAAAGAAAAAGATTTTATTTTAGATAAAACACGTCATAGTGTGAGTGTAAAAGATGGTGCAATACAGGCGGAAGATATTGTTACACAATATTTGGAAAATAAGAAATCTGGAAAATCTAATAAGATTCTGATTGTTTGTAACACAATAAAAAAAGCGCAGGCACTGTATGAAGAATTAAAAACTCAGTTGGGAGAAATAGAAGAATTAAATTTATTCCATAGTCGTTATATACGACAGGATAGAAAAAAGCTGGAAAAAGAAATTCGCAGATTTGGAAAAACATATTGTGATGAAAAACATAAAATATTAGATTGTCAGAATGGAATCTGGATTTCTACGTCACTTGTGGAAGTTAGTTTGGATATTGATTTTGACTATTTATTTACAGAATTATCTGAACTAAACGGTTTGTTTCAAAGAATGGGAAGATGTAATCGGAAAGGTGTAAAAAATCTGGATAAATATAACTGTTTTGTTTATTGCGCAGGAGAAGAAGTAAAAAGAGGACAAAAAGGATTTTTAGACCCGATTTTTTATGAACAATCAAGAAAAGCGTTACAAGAAGTGGATGGACTTTTAAGTGAAGAGAAGAAAATGGATTTAATTAATCGGTATTTTACGATGGAGCAGGTAAAAGACAGCTCATTTATGAAAAAGTATCGAGAGGTTTATAATCAACTTATGGAATTGCGGATTGGTGATTTTGAGGAAGGAGAACAATTAAGGAGTATTTTTAATCAGGATATTATTCCTAAATTGGTATTTGATGAGAATAGGGAGTTTATTTTAGAGCAGCAGGACCGATTAAGAAAAATAGAAAAACAGCTTAGAAAAAGTAAAGGAGAAGAAAGAGTACAGTATTTAAAGGAACGATTAAACTGTCAACAAAATTTAAAAGAATTTGTAGTTTCAATTCCAAAGTATGAATACCAAAACTATATGGAAAAAATCTGGGAAAGATTTGGATACGTTGGAATAAGTAAATATGAAAAGATTCCGATTATGGATTGTTATTATGATGAAAAAGGGTATTATCCATTAAATTATAAAGAAAGGACAATAGAAGATGAAATGATGATGTGTTAGGGGGGAATTTATGAAAGAAAAAGTAACAGGAACTATGGTTTATTATTATTTTGTCTGTAAAAGAAAGCTTTGGTATTTTAGTAATGAAATTAATATGGAAAGCGAAAATGAGAGTGTTATATTAGGAAAGCTATTAGATGAGGGCAGTTTTAAGAGAGATGAAAAACATATTAATATTGATGATACAATTAATATTGACTTTATTCGTGAATATAAGGAACTGCACGAAGTAAAAAAGAGCAAAGCAATTGAAGAAGCAGGTGTCTGGCAGACAAAATACTATTTGTATTATTTGAAACAACGGGGTGTAACAGGATTAAAGGCACGGATTGATTATCCCTTGTTGAAACAACATTTGGATGTGACATTGGATAAAGCAGATGAAGAAAAGATGAAAATAATATTGGAAGAGATGATAAAGATTTGTAAAAAAGAAATTCCACCAGAATTTTCATCTCAAAAAATATGTAAGAAATGTGCATACCATGATTTGTGCTTTATTTAGGGGAGGAGGTATTTGATTTTTTATGAAGCAGAGTTTTTATGTATATAATAATGGAGATTTAAAAAGAAAAGATAATACACTGCGATTTACTTCGTATGAAGGACAAAAAAGAGATATTCCGATTGAAAAAATCTCCGACATTTATGTGATGTCTGAAATGTCATTTAATACGCCATTCATTAGCTATATTTCCCAGTATGGAATTACAATGCATTTCTTTAACTATTATAATTATTATGTAGGAAGTTATTATCCGAAGGAAAGCCTTTTGGCGGGTCAGTTGCTGATAAAGCAGGTAGAGCATTATCAAGATTATGAAAAAAGATTGACATTAGCTAAAAAGTTTATTGAAGCAGCAGCAGATAATATTTATCGAAATCTGCGTTATTATAAGGCAAGAGAAAAAGATGTTTTAGGTGCTATGCAGGAAATTGATTATTTAAGGCGACAGCTATCAAAAGCAGAAACAATAGAAGAATTAATGGGAATAGAGGGAAATATCCGGAAAACCTATTATTCAGCCTGGAATGAAATTGTAAATCAAGAAATTAAATTTGAAAAAAGAGTGATGCATCCACCAGATAATATGATTAATTCTTTAATTTCATTTGTGAATTCTCTGATTTATGCAAAAACATTAAGTGAAGTGTATCATACTCAATTGAATCCTACGATTAGTTATCTGCATCAGCCAGGTGCAAGACGTTTTTCTTTATGCTTGGATTTATCAGAGATTTTTAAACCTCTTATAGCAGATCGGTTGATTTTTTCATTACTTAATCGCAGACAGATTACGGAGAATAGCTTTACAAAAGAATTTAATTTTCTTCACTTGAAGAAGGAGGCATCACAGTTAATTGTTACAGAATTAGAAGCACGTTTGAAACAAACAATTATGCATAGAGATTTAGGAAGACAGGTTTCCTATCAATATTTGATACGCCTAGAAGCATATAAATTAATTAAACACTTAATTGGCGAAAAGGAATATGAAGGTTTTCGGATATGGTGGTGATAGATAGATGTATATCGTGTTAGTGTATGATATCAGTCAAGACGAAAAAGGACAAAGAAGATGGTCAAGAGTATTTAAAATATGTAAGAAATATCTGTCTCATATTCAGAATTCTGTATTTGAAGGAGAAATATCAAAAGCACAGTTGGCGAAAATGAAAAATGAGTTAGGACCTTACATAAATGATGAACTTGATTCAGTTATTATTTTTAAAAGCCGTCAGGAAAAATGGTTAGACAAAGAATTTCTTGGTAAGGTGGAGGATAAAACTGGATTTTTGCTGTAAAAAAATTGTCGACCTCCGATAATGTAAAAATATGGGGAGGTCGACAATTAAAAGAATGTAGGAAATGCAGGAAAAGATGAAAAAGAATTAAGAGGAAAATCAAAAATTTTTGAGAAAAAGTGAGAGGTCGACAAAAAAGGGTTGAAAAACTAAGAGAAAAGTAGTAGTGTATAGGCACGGATATTAATAGAATCACAGTGGAATTTAAATCACTTAAGACCAAAATAGTTGTGATAGGTGGCAGCAATATTAATAGAATCACAGTGGAATTTAAATATGTTTTCAATACTATCAATTAAGTCTTTTAAATTTAATATTAATAGAATCACAGTGGAATTTAAATTAGTACATTCCTGTTTTTTGATGAATTTCTCGCACAGATATTAATAGAATCACAGTGGAATTTAAATGGAATACGAAGGAGATACGAACGGGGTAGTTTTAAATATTAATAGAATCACAGTGGAATTTAAATAATGCAAAACACTTAAACAGTATCACGCTATCAGATATTAATAGAATCACAGTGGAATTTAAATCGCATTTAATCTACAGAACGCTTCTGTATCATTTGCATATTAATAGAATCACAGTGGAATTTAAATTTTCTTTGACAAAATCAAAAGCATTGCCCGACTTGATATTAATAGAATCACAGTGGAATTTAAATTTTAACAATTTTTACTTTCCTCCTCTTTTACTTTTTATATTAATAGAATCACAGTGGAATTTAAATGATGTAGCATTTAATTTATACGTCAATGTTAAAGAATATTAATAGAATCACAGTGGAATTTAAATTATTTTGTCCTGTCTTTTTTCATTTCTCATCAAGAACATATTAATAGAATCACAGTGGAATTTAAATGTCGTCTTCAATAGGTGTGATATGATGCACCATGTCATATTAATAGAATCACAGTGGAATTTAAATTCCGGTGTCGTTGCCATGTCCTTTACGAACAATCTTGATATTAATAGAATCACAGTGGAATTTAAATTTTCAGAACTGAACACGGAACTCTGCAATGCGAGAGCATATTAATAGAATCACAGTGGAATTTAAATAGGATTTACTTCATACGTGCCCTTATCTTCCGTTGATATTAATAGAATCACAGTGGAATTTAAATTGATATTATGGAAGTAAATGCACAAGTAATGAGCAAATATTAATAGAATCACAGTGGAATTTAAATGTTTTAATTTTGTCAATCTTTGTCATCGGATTCCGATATTAATAGAATCACAGTGGAATTTAAATGTGTTCCGTCTTTCTTAATTACTTTCATGTAAGACCATATTAATAGAATCACAGTGGAATTTAAATTTATATCTAACTCTGAATAATCCACCACACTCTAAATATTAATAGAATCACAGTGGAATTTAAATGAATTTGTATCTGTCTGCATGTTCGCAGTTCTGCATATATTAATAGAATCACAGTGGAATTTAAATAGCAGTTGAAAAAAAGGTAAGATAAGAGCCATTTTAATATTAATAGAATCACAGTGGAATTTAAATACAATTTTCTGCGATTGCTAAAAGTACGAGCACAAATATTAATAGAATCACAGTGGAATTTAAATGTCACAGCAGGAGAAGAAGATTTTTTCTTCGGTTCATATTAATAGAATCACAGTGGAATTTAAATTTTTAAGAGTGTCACTCTATTATCCGTTTTCATCGATATTAATAGAATCACAGTGGAATTTAAATTCATTTGTCCATTCTAGGAATTTGGATAGAGAAAGCATATTAATAGAATCACAGTGGAATTTAAATGGTAACTTTAGTCAGCAGGCGAAAACAGCAACAAATATTAATAGAATCACAGTGGAATTTAAATCTTGCACAGAAGATTTTGCTTGTCGGATTGATTGAAAATATTAATAGAATCACAGTGGAATTTAAATTTTGACCATGAAGCAACTGTCCCATCACTGCTCATATATTAATAGAATCACAGTGGAATTTAAATACCTTTCAGTGATGTGACATCCATCCACACATGTTCCATATTAATAGAATCACAGTGGAATTTAAATGGGATATTTCATCTTCTATGTTACTTAATGCTCTCATATTAATAGAATCACAGTGGAATTTAAATTGTTGTAACATTTTACATCTTAAATGTTACAATCTTATATTAATAGAATCACAGTGGAATTTAAATACGTCTGTCCCGAGTATTCCTGACTTCTCTAACATAATATTAATAGAATCACAGTGGAATTTAAATAATTCTTTTACTGCGTTCTCTTGCTCCGGAGCAATTGATATTAATAGAATCACAGTGGAATTTAAATTACATTTGCCTATATTTTTTCTTTGCCTGCCGTCTAATATTAATAGAATCACAGTGGAATTTAAATTTTAATGATGCTGGAGATATCGTAGCACGAGTATCAACATATTAATAGAATCACAGTGGAATTTAAATTGTATTTGCAAATAAGATATCAAGAGCCTGCTGCCCTATATTAATAGAATCACAGTGGAATTTAAATTCGATTTTGCATACACATTTGCTGTTAATTTCTTTTGATATTAATAGAATCACAGTGGAATTTAAATTTCGTCAAACAGACGCTGATTTTCTTTCATAGCAGCATATTAATAGAATCACAGTGGAATTTAAATTTGTCTATATTATTTTACAGAGCCGTCACGGCTCTGATATTAATAGAATCACAGTGGAATTTAAATAACACCGATACAACACCGTACAGAAAAAATAGTACAAATATTAATAGAATCACAGTGGAATTTAAATGCCATTTCTCTGCGAAATCTGCCTGCTTTCCAAACATATTAATAGAATCACAGTGGAATTTAAATATGCTATCAGAATTTGAGCCAGATGCGTGTGCTCCTAATATTAATAGAATCACAGTGGAATTTAAATCAAGCCCTCTCATGAATAAATCTCTTCATGAGAGGATATTAATAGAATCACAGTGGAATTTAAATCCGAGTATCAACACAAAGTTTTGAGCTGGCTCCGGAATATTAATAGAATCACAGTGGAATTTAAATAACTTCTCTTTGCAAAAGTGGATATCGTGCTCTTTAATATTAATAGAATCACAGTGGAATTTAAATCCTCTTTTGGTTGGAATGTTGTGCGTATTATTATAATATTAATAGAATCACAGTGGAATTTAAATCTACTTTCTCCACAATTTGCTTTATAGTTACTCACAATATTAATAGAATCACAGTGGAATTTAAATTTTAACAATTCAAGCATAGGTGAACGTATAAAGTTATATTAATAGAATCACAGTGGAATTTAAATTATCAAACAAAATAGGGGAGTGCGATTTCTATGGATATTAATAGAATCACAGTGGAATTTAAATCGTACACTGCGGAATAGTCTGTGCCGTCAATGTTCATATTAATAGAATCACAGTGGAATTTAAATCTTCTTTGCAGTGCTCATCGAGACTATCTCCATACAATATTAATAGAATCACAGTGGAATTTAAATTTTCAGATTACAAAAAATGGTCTAATTGGAAAATTTATATTAATAGAATCACAGTGGAATTTAAATAACTACACTACCAACAAATCCATACACCATACTAGATATTAATAGAATCACAGTGGAATTTAAATACAGGAACGGCTCTGCAATTACTATACCAGCTGTTTAATATTAATAGAATCACAGTGGAATTTAAATTTGTCTGATTGTATGTATTATTCTCATCAGACACCTATATTAATAGAATCACAGTGGAATTTAAATAAGATTACAAATCTCTCTACAGGGGAATTTATCCGAATATTAATAGAATCACAGTGGAATTTAAATCTTTTAATAGAGATATTCTATTGGATAGGTATGGAAATATTAATAGAATCACAGTGGAATTTAAATCTATAAAATAAAAAACGCTAAAAACGCTAAAATACAATATTAATAGAATCACAGTGGAATTTAAATACCATTTCCTCAAAAAGATTAATTACTTCCCGATCTCATATTAATAGAATCACAGTGGAATTTAAATAACTTCTTTGGGGTAGAAGAACCTTTAAAAGTAACACATATTAATAGAATCACAGTGGAATTTAAATTTATGCTCTGCTTATTAAGCAACATTCGCAAATCTGATATTAATAGAATCACAGTGGAATTTAAATGATGTTGATTTTTGTATCTTTAAGCTGTTCGACTGGATATTAATAGAATCACAGTGGAATTTAAATGATACTTGACAATTTTAAGAAGACGTTCACGCTTTTCATATTAATAGAATCACAGTGGAATTTAAATCAGTAACACGAATGCCTGTGATTAAGATATCCTCATATTAATAGAATCACAGTGGAATTTAAATGTACACTAATTATAATGTATTGATATGCATCTATAATATTAATAGAATCACAGTGGAATTTAAATAATACTATCAACCATATGAGTATGGTTAATGCAGCATATTAATAGAATCACAGTGGAATTTAAATGAAATGGAACTGGTTTCTGTACCTATTTGTGACTTGCATATTAATAGAATCACATTAAATACCCCCTTATTTTTAGGATATATTTTTTTGAATGTGAATATTAATAGAATCACAGTGGAATTTAAATAAATTACGAAGAAAGATTAAAAACAACAAAACAAATATTAATAGAATCACAGTGGAATTTAAATTATATTCTTCTTCTGGCATTGTAAGCAACAACTCTATATTAATAGAATCACAGTGGAATTTAAATTTATTTTTTCCTTTCTTTCAAAGGGCAATCTCTTCATATTAATAGAATCACAGTGGAATTTAAATTATTTTTCACGATATGTCAATCATTATTTTTATTTATATTAATAGAATCACAGTGGAATTTAAATACAGTTCCAGGAGCCAGCAGATGAGTTTGTCAAAATATTAATAGAATCACAGTGGAATTTAAATTCTCGCTGGTGGATTTTTTCCATAAACTTTTTTAATATTAATAGAATCACAGTGGAATTTAAATCGGTTCTGTGCAAGTGCTTCAATATTCGGTCTTGTCATATTAATAGAATCACAGTGGAATTTAAATGAATGAAAAGAACAGCAGGAAGGAATGCGAACGGACGATATTAATAGAATCACAGTGGAATTTAAATCGATCTTACCGATCCGACCTCGGTTTACGTCCTGATATTAATAGAATCACAGTGGAATTTAAATTCTTCTTGGCGTGAAGATTTAGTAGCAACAGCAACAATATTAATAGAATCACAGTGGAATTTAAATCTGTCTACAGATTTGCTAATATATCGTTCAATTTGCCATATTAATAGAATCACAGTGGAATTTAAATAGAAGATATAGACCATTTGGAATCTGGTGCGGATATTATATTAATAGAATCACAGTGGAATTTAAATTCTGTTGTTGTAGATGTATCTGCTTCAGGTGCGTTCATATTAATAGAATCACAGTGGAATTTAAATGAAGCATGGATGGTTTGTATGATTATTGAAGGATGTATATTAATAGAATCACAGTGGAATTTAAATTTCTAAGTTTCATTTTGCAAAGTCGTTCTTCTTTCCATATTAATAGAATCACAGTGGAATTTAAATCAGATTCTTGCGATATTCATGCTGTTGATAGTCCCAATATTAATAGAATCACAGTGGAATTTAAATATAGCACCAATTACTAATACATGTCTTGTAGAAAAATATTAATAGAATCACAGTGGAATTTAAAGATAGAAGCAAGGTTCTTCTTGGTTGACACCTTATCATATTATAGTGGTTCAGTTGTCAAGACAAAATCTAACATTTTTATAATGAACTGATATGGTTAATGAGTTACCTGTTTCTTGGAGAAATGTTAAAAGGCCCTCCTCAAATCCATACACATGCTAAGCAGCATATGGTAATAGCATTTAGCCGGTGTATGATAATCAAGGGAAGAATGACACCTTTCAAAACAGTAGGTGTGGATATATTGTCCAATTGCAATCTTTGCTTCATTGATATTGTTATATATTTTTAAGTGTCTCAAACTGGAATATTAAAATATTGTGAAAATTGTATTACATATTCAGAAAATTTTTAAAATTAAGATTTATTAAGACTAATTTTCTTGTCGAATCCCTTCAATTATGATATAATTTCTGTTAAGATTACAGACTATTTAAAACAAGTAATGAAGGTGAAAAAATAAGATGTTTGAACACAAAAAGATAAATACATTAAATGATTTTTTCATAGAACTTCATAAAAGACCAGAGGAAGGAATTTATTTTTACCGACTTAATGGCTATTCGAATGAAATTAAAACTTTTATTCAAAATTACTACGAATCCGCAAGAAGAGCCGGAGTTGTAATTGAGGGAAAAATTCCAAATCCAGATGAAAAAAACCTGGCATATTATAATGAAATCATGGGAATGGATTTTCAGATGAATCCGGCATTTATTGAAACTGCACTTAAAAAATGGCTTCCAAGAATGAATAGTTTTCAGAGAAAGAATGTTGCATATTCTATTTATGATACATTAGATAGTTTAAGAAAATCCGGCAAAAATGAAAATATGCTCAAAAATGCATATATTAAATTTATGTGCTGGCTTTATTATAAGTTTGAGAGGATTGTGAATCTGCTTGGAACAGAGAAAGTACCAAAAATTTTGTACGAGGGTGAAATCAGTCAGTATGAACTGCTTTTAATTGTGGTGTTGGCAAAAGCTGGATGTGATGTGGTTTTACTTCAATATCATGGCGATAACCGTTATCTCAAATTGGATTTGACCAGTCAGTTGTCCGAGGAATGGAAAGCCCCAGATCTAACAAATTTTCCAGCTGATTTTAGTTTGAGACAGTTAAGAACACAGATGCAGGAAGCGTTTGAACGAGAACGTTTATATGGAAGAGCTTCTTCTTATAAAAATTGTACAAATGCGTGGATAGAGGGAAAGGCTTTAGAGGATATACAAAAAGATGTCTCAACGAGAGGGGCAGATAACAGCTTCTTTTATAATTGTTATTGTCTGATAAATGGAGTGGAAGATAAACTGACGTATGTAAATCAATTATTTTTGTTTTACCAAAGCATAGCAGAAAGTAAGCGAAATCTGGTTGCAATAGATGAGAAAATTCCACTTCCACAGCCAGAGGAAATTTCATCTGTCAGAAGAAAAAATTATATGAATTTAGAACAGATGTTATTGGATTTATCTTCTAATTTAAAAGTTCCTGAAAATGTAGAATTGCAGAGACTATTGATAAAAGCGTTTATGGATGTGATGTTTTCGGAGAGTAAAAAGTCAGGAGTGAATTTAAACCGTTTGCTGAATCAGGCAGTGTATCTGCTTTGCTGGACTAAGAGATATCAAAGTATACTATTTAAAAACTGGAAGATGCCTGAGATTGCCTGCTTCTTTTATATGACGGCGCAGATTACAGAGAATGAAGCTCTTTTTCTTCAGATGTTGGCGAGACTCCCGGTAGATGTATTGATTTTAAATCCACAGAGAACAGGAAAGGGAGAGCTGGAAGATCCTTTATTATATGAAGAAAATTATTCTGAAACTTTGAATATCAAAAAAATTCCAAGGGAAAATGTAGATGTTCAGATGGGAACCGTTGCATATCAGGCGGAACGAGAACTGGATACGATTTTATATCAGGATACCGGAATTTATCGAAATCAACAGTATCAAAATGCTAGTGTGATTAATTTAAAAACAACGTACGAAGAGATTGGAATTTTATGGAAAGAGGAATTAAAATATCGTCCGAATTTCAGTACTACACAGGATATTGTCAATCTTCCTGTGATTTTTGCAAAAGTGTGTGGCATAAAAAACGGAGATGAAACAGCATATTGGACTTCAATAAAAGAATTAATTACAGAAAATACATTTGTAGTAAAGCATTTTCCTTTTTTACAGGCAACGGATGAAAACCTAATGAAGCCTTATGCAACAGAATTTTGGAAAAATGAGAGACTTCATAAAAATAAGATAAAGAATCATCCGAGTTATCCTTATGCAATGCTTCGAGAGGAGATGCAGGATTATATTTTAGATAAGCTGGAGCAGTTAATAAAAAGCAGGGTTATTAGTGGAACATTTGAAAATGGGACAGAGTATACGATTGTATCGACGGTTTTAAATCTGCCAAAGGAAGTAGTAAGGCTGTTACAGGCATTTGATTTTACAAAAGAAAACCCGAAAGCGGTTCTGATTCACACAGGAGAAAAAATGATTTCACTGGAGGATACCATTTTAACCGCATTTTTAAATCTGGCAGGATTTGATGTGGCGTTTTTTGTACCAACCGGTTATCAGAGTATTGAAAAATATTTTAATCGTAAACTATTTGATGAATATCAGATAGGAGAGTATAAATATGATCTACAAATTCCGGATTTTAATCATTTTCTGGGAAATACATGGGTAAGAAAATGGCGGGATAAACTATTAGGAAAAGGAGTATGAGGTATGGGACTTGATTTTGGAAAACCAGAGGCAATGACAGGTTCTGTTGTTGTTCCGGAAAAAAATGAGATAGAAGAGGTAAAACAATATGATATTGTTGCAGACCGTCAGCAGTTAAATACGACACTCACCAACTCAAAAGAAGTAGATGATATTGTCAGTACAATTGAAGTCTATAATTTAGATACAATTGTATCGTTTGGTTCTGAAGTTGCAGAAGAAATTTCTCGTGCCTCCGATGTCGTGTTAAATAATACAAACATGTCGCAACTGGATGATTCCAGTGAACTGTTGAATACACTCACAAAAATTATGAATCAGTTTGACATTGATGAGTTGAAAGAGAATCCGGGTCTGTTTGGAAAATTGTTTGGGAATTTAAGAAAACAGCTGGATAAAATTATAGATAAATATCATACCATGGGGGATGAAGTTGATAAAATCTATGTTCAGTTAAAGAAATACGAAGCGGAAATCCGGCAATCAAACCGAAAACTGGATGAAATGTTTCAGGCGAATGTCAATTATTATCATGAGCTGGTAAAATATATTCTGGCAGGAGAGCAGGGCTGTAAGGAAATTGAAAATTATATCGCCGAGCGTCAGGCGGATATGGAAGCAACCGGGGATCAGTCAATTCAGTTTGAAATTACCAGTCTGAATCAGTCCTTAATGATGTTAGAGCAGAGAACTCAGGATTTGCGTACAGCAGAAAATGTGGCAATGCAGTCCATTCCAATGATTAAGACCATGGAATTTAGTAATATGAATCTGGTTCGAAAGATTAATTCAGCGTTTATCATTACACTTCCGGTATTCAAGCAGGCACTTGCACAGACAATTATGTTGAAGCGTCAGCGTGTGCAGGCAGAAGCAATGTCGGCGCTTGACCAGAAAACAAATGAGTTATTAATGCGTAATGCAAGAAATACTGTAGAGCAGTCAAAGCTCACGGCACAATTAGCTTCAGGGAGTTCTATAAAAACAGAAACACTGGAAAATACCTGGAAGACAATTGTAAATGGAATAGATGAGACAAGACAGATTCAGGAAAATGCAAGAAAGCAGAGGATTGAAGACCGGGCACGATTGGAGACAATCAAACAGGAATTCAACCAGAAATATCATATGCCGAATCAGTCGTATAAATAAGATTGAAAATAAAAGCGCAAGGAGGAAAAAACGATGCCAATTAATTTATCAAAAGGACAGAAAGTAGATTTAACAAAAGGAAATGCATCTTTAAAGCATATCATGGTAGGACTTGGCTGGGATGTCAATGCTTTTGATTCAGGTTCTGATTTTGACTTAGATGCTTCTGCATTTATGTGTGGTGCAAATGGAAAATGCCCGACAGAAAAGGAATTTGTATTTTATGGAAATTTGGAGCATCCAAGTGGAGCAGTAAAACATCAGGGAGATAATTTGACAGGTGAAGGCGATGGCGATGATGAACAGATTTTTGTGGATTTAAAAGCGATTCCGGAAAGTGTTGATAAAATTGCCTTTACTGTTACCATTTATGAAGCACAGGAGAGAAGACAAAACTTTGGACAAGTTTCCAATGCGTATATCCGAATTGTAGATGAGGATACCAATCAGGAGTTAATTCGTTATGATTTAGGCGAAGATTTCTCAATTGAGACAGCAATTGTGGTTGGTGAATTGTATCGTCACAATGGCGAGTGGAAATTTAATGCAATCGGAAGTGGATTTCAGGGTGGATTGGCTGCACTTTGTGGTCACTATGGAATTCAGGTTGCGTAAAACAGAAACAGTAGTTTAACCAAATCAAGTAAGTCCCCTGCTTCAATTGCGAAAAGCAATAAGCAGGGGTGGGGACTTGCTTGTATCAGGAGGGGGCAAGCCCCTTCTGATAAGCTGCGTAGCAGCTATTTGGTTATGAGCAAGTAGCGAAGCGGATTGCGAATATCCACTTGACAATTGTTTTAAGAATATATTTAGAAAATACAGGAGGAAAAAGTTATGCCAGTTAGTTTAAAAAAAGGACAGAAAGTAAGTCTTACGAAAGATAATCCAGGATTAAAAAATGTAGTAGTCGGACTCGGCTGGGATATCAATGCGTTTGATACGGGCGGAGAATTTGACTTGGATGCAGCTGCTTTTATGTTAGGTGAAAATGGAAGAGTAACAAAGTCGGAAGATTTTGTATTTTATGGAAACCTCGTTCATCCGTCACAGAGCGTTCAGCATATGGGAGATAATCGTACCGGTGCAGGCGAGGGCGATGATGAGCAGATTAAGATTGATTTAACAAAAGTTCCTGCTGAGATTTCTAAAATTGCGTTTACTGCTACAATTTATGAGGCAGAAGCGAGAAGACAGAACTTTGGACAGGTTGCCAACGCATTTATCCGAATTTACAATGAAGAGACAGGGGAAGAACTGCTTCGTTATGATTTAGGTGAAGATTTCTCAATTGAAACCGCTGTTGTTTTTGGTGAGCTTTATAAAAATGGAGCAGAATGGAAATTTAATGCAATTGGAAGCGGCTATCAAGGTGGACTGGCTGCGCTTTGTGGAAGCTTTGGAGTGGATATAGAATAAGAAAAGACAATAAAAAGAAAAAAATAGAGTCAACAGGAGGACAAAGATATGTCAGTCAGCTTACAAAAAGGACAGAAAGTAAGTCTGTCAAAAGATAATCAGGGGCTTGCACAGGTTATTGTAGGGCTTGGATGGGATGAAGTAAAAAGAAAAGGCGGTTTATTCTCAAGAAAGCCACAGGCAATTGATTGTGATGCTTCTGCGATTTTATTAAAAAATGGAAAATTGTGCGGAAAAGAGGACCTGGTCTATTTTGGAAATCTTCGTCATAAAAGTGATGCAGTAATGCATCAGGGAGATAATCTTACAGGCGCCGGAGATGGCGATGATGAACAGATTATCGTAGATTTATTGCGGATTCCACAAGAATATGATAGAATTGTAATTGTTGTAAACATTTATAAAGCAGTACAGAGAAACCAGCATTTTGGAATGATTGAAAATGCATTTATCCGTATTGTGGATGCACGAGGAAACAGAGAGTTATGTAAGTATAATTTATCTGAGAATTATGATGGAATGACAGCTATGATTTTTGGAGAAATTTATCGTCATAACGGTGAATGGAAATTTAGTGCAGTTGGACAGGCAACCAAAGATCCAGGTCTTGGAGAGCTTGCAAATCGATTTGTTTAACCGAATCAAGTGGTGAAGTGGATTGCGAATGTCTGCTTGAAAACGTAAAGCAATCGGGTATTTAGGAAGAGAAGCTGTAAGTCCGGTTTCTCTTTCTTTTATACTATAAAAAACTTAAAAAGGAGACAGAAAAATGAAGTACAATGGTTTATCAGACAAGGAAGTCGAAGAGTCCAGAAAGCAACATGGCTCGAATATGATTCCTGATTCAGAACCAACCACATTTTGGGATGAATTCAAGGAAACTTTTAGTGACCCGATGATTAAAGTTCTGTTAGCAATTGCAGCCCTTATGATTGCAATGTTTTTCTTTGGGTATGCTGAGATTTATGAACCATTAGGAACGATTGTTGCAGTTTTAATTGTTGCGTTTGTGTCAGCAAAGACAGGTGTTGCCAGCGATACAAAATATCGTGAGTTGAAAGAAAGTACAGAGAAAGATAAATGTAAAGTTCACAGAAACGGTGTAATTACCATTATTGATGTGGACGATGTTGTAGTAGGCGACAAGGTACTTCTTCAGTCTGGTGATAAAATTCCGGCAGATGGTATCTTAATTGATGGTTCTCTTCGTGTCGATAACTCTGCGTTAAATGGAGAAGCAGAGGAATGCAAGAAAACACAGGCAGATGCATCATTCCAGCTTGCAGATGAAATCACAGGAGATACCTTCGTAGATAAACATTCTCTTTTCCGTGGTGCAATTGTATTTGATGGAGAGGGAATTTTGGATGTCAGAAAAGTCGGCTTGAAAACAATGATGGGAAAAATGGCAGAAGAGATGCAGGAAGATGAGCCGGATTCCCCATTAAAAGTAAAACTTGCGAAACTTGCAAAACAGATTTCTACCTTTGGATATATTGGTGCAATTGTAATTGCAGTGCTCTATTTTGCTTATTTTATTGTTTTGGCCGGAGGTCCGTCCGCTTATTTTGCAGAGGGATTTGAAAATATTTTAAAAGATTTAATTCAGGCGGTTTCTCTTGCAATTGTAATTATTGTCTGTGCAGTACCTGAGGGACTTCCTCTTATGATTTCTCTGGTTTTGATGCAAAATACAAGTAAGATGCTTGACCATAATGTACTTGTCCGTAAAGCCCAGGGTATTGAAACAGCAGGTTCTTTAAATATTTTATTCAGTGATAAAACAGGAACGATTACAAAAGGACGACTGGAAGTTGTTGAGTTCTTCTTTGGAGATGGAAAATCGGTTGCTCTTAGTGAGTTAAAAAATCATGGAAAAGTAAAAGGGCTTGTGGATCTTGCAATTGGAAAGAATACGCAGTCTATGTTTGATGCATCTCATAAAGTAATTGGTGGAAATGCGACAGACCAGGCATTGATGAAATTTATCGGAGAATCTACTTTCCGTGCACTTGAAAGTGATAAAGAGTGTGTAATTACACAACAGCAGGGATTTAACTCTTCTAATAAATTTAGTCAGGCTAGAATTGAAAGTCTTGGAAAGACATTTTATAAAGGAGCTCCGGAACGTTTATTGGGAGCCGCAAAGCATTATCTGGATGCAGACGGAACAGTAAAACCGCTGGATATGGATGTAGTAAATAAAAAGATTGATGAGTTGGCAGTAAAAGCAATGCGTGTCCTTGCTTTTGGATATTCAGAGAGAACTATGACGGAAAATAAAATCAATGATGATGTTGTAATTATTGGTTTAGTTGGAATCCGTGATGATGTTCGCCCGGAAGCAAAAGAAGCGATTGCAGAAGTGCAGGGTGCGGGAATTCAGGTTGTTATGATTACTGGTGACCGTCTGGAAACAGCCGTTGCAATTGCAAAGGATGCGGGTCTGTTAAAAAATAAAGATGATAAGGCACTTTCTTCTGCACAGTTAAATGAGATGAGCGATGATGAAGTAAAGAAAATCATTCCTCATATTCGTGTCATTGCAAGAGCACTTCCTACAGATAAATCCAGAATGGTTCGTCTGTGTCAGGAAATGAATCTTGTTGTGGGTATGACAGGAGATGGAGTAAATGACTCTCCGGCACTGAAACGTGCAGATGTCGGATTTGCAATGGGAAGTGGAACAGAAGCTGCAAAAGAAGCCGGTGAGATTGTTATTTTGGATGATAACTTTAAATCCATTAAAGATGCAATTTTATACGGAAGAACGATTTATCATAATATTTTGAAATTCTGTAAATTCCAGCTTGTAATCAATGTAACGGCAGTAGTGGTTAGTGCGATTGCACCGTTCTTTGGTGTAGAAGAACCGTTAAAAGTAACTCATTTACTGTTTGTAAACCTTGTTATGGATGGTTTGGGCGCAATCATGCTTGGAAATGAACCGGCACTTGAGAAATATATGGATGAAAAACCAAGACGCAGAGATGAAAGCATCATCAGTAAACAGATGATGGGACAGATTTTAACAATGGGTCTTTGGCTTACGGTTGTCAGTTTTGTGTATTTGAAAGCACCGTTCTTTAAAAATTTATTTGAAAACGAAGAACAGCATTTAACAGGATATTTTGTATTATTCATCGTAAGTGCTTTGTTTAATGGATTTAATGTAAGAGATGACGGAGCTGAAATTTTCAAAGGACTGGATTTAAATCCAGGATTCTTAAAAGTGTTCTTTGCAATTATTTTAGTACAGGCAGTGATTGTAAATGCAGGTTTGATTCCATTTGTCGTATTTGATTGGATTGGTGAAATGTTCAGTTGTGTTCCATTTGGAATTAAGGGCTGGATTGCAGCGATTCTTTTAGCGGTTACTATGATACCGGTAGATTTAATCCGAAAAGCAATTGTAAATAAAAAACATTAAAATAAAAAGCAGATACATGGAAGCGTAGAAAGTTCCGGTATCTGCTTTTTAAGCCTGAAATTAATCGATTCCAACTCGGATTCCACCGATTCTTTCATTTGGCTGAACTAAAACAGTAACTGGCTGGTGGGAATTCCATTCATAAGAGTAAGATTCACCGGAAGCCTGTCCGATAAAGTTTTTCCATGAAAGATCCGTTTTAATCTGCGGATCACAGTATCCACGCTGGGAGAACCAGCAGATTACGGCATCCGGGTCTACACAAAGAGTGGAATTACTGTTTACATTGCTTAAAACGATTGGATTTCCATTGCAAAGCAGGGCGACATAAGCATTTGGACCTTTTCCTGTTAAGGTTGATGTGGCAAGTCCTTTTTGAGAGAAAATTCCACTGCCGATGAAGCGCACCTGATAATTACAGTCCGGTGTAAAGGCAAGAATATTTTCAGATTCTACAGAAACAACTTCTCCCGGGGCAAGCTGGTAAATAACGACATGCTGACCTTTATCTGCATAATAAGTGACAGAATCTCCATTCATGGTAACTTTCATAAGTGGGAAGTTTTCACCGGTCGCTCTTCTCATCAATGAGCCAAAGGCAGCTTGCGCAAGACTTTGTTGTGGACCGAGCAGTACTTTTTCAAAACGATAATTTTTGTTTCCTGGGTTATCTCCGGCAATAAAAGCGCCGGCTTTTACAAAAAGTGTATCAGAACCAGAACAAGTTACTTTTAAAGATAATTCATTTACAGTTTCAAATGTAAGCATAGCAAAGTTCCTCCTAAGTATAAGTGAGTGTAGCGTGAGCTGAGGTTAAATCGAACGCTTATGATACATTAACACCATAACGTCTGCAAAGCCCGGCAAGGTCTTCTTTTACCCCATTTCCAACAGCATGAAATTTCCAGATACCATTATGCAGATAGATTTCTCCAATCATCATAGAAGTAACAGATTCATAATAATCACTCATTGGAAAGCTGACTAATTCGTGTTGGTTAGAATCTATAATCTGGATATACGCATGTTCAATCATACTGAAATTTAAATTTCTTGTAAGTGCTTCGTTTATAGTTAATACAAATACGATTTTTTGCACAACGGAATTTAACTGATTTAGCTGAATATGAATTTTTTCGCATTGATTGGTTGAAAGCGTTTCAAATGAAACAGATCGATCAGGGCTTTGTGGCTGACCGTAAAAAACAAACCAGGAATCTCCTAAGACTTTTTGATTTGCTCCTAATAAAAATGCAGAGACATCCACATCGCAGGCGGTTTTTTTTACGTTCCATCCTAGTAGAACGTCGACAGATGGAGAAACAGAATTTGTAAACAGTGCAATTTTCTGACCTTTTTGTACGATGTTTTTTAAAGTCGGATGCCTGTAAGAAGGAGTAGTGGGAGCAGGTGAATGAGAGTGCAAATTTTGGTTTAACTGTAAAATTGTCTGAGAAGACTTTGCGGTTCGTACTTTTTGGGTATTCAGCGACAAAATAGTCTGCGAATGAAAGGCAGGTATTGTTTTTTCAGGAATTTGAATCATAAGAAACTTCCTTTCTTTTTTACATCTTTTTAAAATCATAGTAGCATTTTAGAGAGAAAAAAGCAATGAAACAGCAGAGAAATTGACAGGAAATATTGAGTTTCTCTTATGGGTATAGTATGATAAAAAACAGAAAATAAAAGAAATAAAAAGAAAAATAATGAGGATAATTATGAATCCAATAATTGAGATAACAAATTTTGAATTTCCAGAACTGGATGTTTATGCACGACTGAATGAAAGCCAGCTTTTACATTTTAATGAGCCAAACCCTGGGATTTTTATTGCAGAAAGCCCAAAAGTTATTGAACGGGCATTAAATGCCGGATACCATCCGATTTCTTTTTTAATAGAAAAGAAAGAGATAGGAGCACAGGCAGAAGAAATTTTCTCACGATGGGAATCTGTTCCGGTTTATACAGCAGAATTTGAAGTGCTCAAACAGCTTACAGGCTTTGGTTTGACAAGGGGAATGTTGTGTGCAATGGAGCGTTTGTCTTTAAAAAGTGTAGAAGAGGTCTGCAAAAACGCAAGAAGAATTGCAGTCTTAGAAAATGTTGTAAATCCAACTAATGTGGGCGCAATTTTTCGCTCGGCAGCGGCATTAAATATGGATGCGGTATTATTAACTCCAGCTTGCAGTGACCCTCTTTATAGAAGGGCTGCCCGCGTCAGTATGGGGACAGTATTTCAAGTTCCGTGGACATTTTTTGATAAAAAGAAAGTGAGCTGGCCGGATGAAGGAATTCAATTGTTAAAAGAAATGGGATTTCAAACAGCAGCAATGGCATTGACGGATGATTCGGTCAGTATTGATGATAAAAATCTTATGGCAGAAGAAAAGCTTGCAATTGTGCTTGGAACAGAAGGAGAAGGGTTGGCAAAACATACCATCGCAACTTGTGATTATACGGTAAAGATTCCAATGATGCATGGTGTGGATTCGTTAAATGTAGCGGCAGCAAGTGCGGTAGCGTTTTGGCAGCTTGGAATGGCAAAAACAGATGGTTGTTGAATAAGAAAATCTATGATACACTAAAAAATTGAGAGAAAAGAAAGAGCATAGATAAAGGAGAAAGAAAATGCCAGTATTTGACTTTAGTGATACACCAAATGAAAAAAAAGACCCGGAATGTACTTATGAGGTTTTTTATTCAAATGAATCAGAAGCAACACCGGAGAAACCAATTTTAATTTTAGATAATTCTGCCCGTCAGTGGAAACATCATTCCGGCGGAATTTTTACCAATCCAAGTAAACGTACGACGTTTGAGTTTAAAGAAGAAGATGGAGTTTTTACAGCAGATATCTTAGAGATTGATGCTCGTTTTACAAGTCTTTTACGCTGGATGGGAGAAAACCATATCAACGTCCGGCTTTCCGGAAAGAATCAGGAAAATGGTTATGCAGTCTATAAGATTCGTGAAACTGCTTTTGGAGGTGGAACAAAACTTTCAGCAGAAGATGGATTTCTCCAGTTTATGATTGACCGTCTGTTGGCAAGTGATGCACCGGCAGAGGAAGTCAGTGATGAAGAAGAGGAAGAAGTCGGTGATGATATGAAACTGACCAGTATTCAGAGTATTACAGATTTTATGAATTGTGCAGGAAAGACAATGCCGGATAATATCCGTCTCTGGGCCAGACGCAATCTTGCAGTTGCACGTTCCCACGAAGTTTCTCCGGAAGAAAGACGACATGCACAAAGAGCGCTTTCTATTATGATGAATATTCAGTGGAAAAGTAATTATTTTGAATCCATCGACCCGGAAGAAGCTCGTAAAATTTTAGATGAAGAACTCTATGGAATGGAACGTGTCAAACAAAGAATTATGGAAACCATTATTCAAATTAATCGTACGCATACACTTCCGGCTTATGGTCTGTTATTAGTTGGTCCGGCAGGAACAGGAAAATCACAGATTGCTTATGCGGTTGCCCGTATCTTAAAATTGCCGTGGACAACGCTTGATATGAGTTCTATCAATGACCCGGAACAGCTGACAGGAAGTTCCCGTGTATATGCAAATGCAAAACCTGGAATTATTATGGAAGCCTTTGCAATGTCGGGAGAGTCAAATCTGGTCTTTATTATCAATGAACTGGATAAAGCAGCATCTGGAAAGGGAAATGGAAATCCAGCAGACGTGCTTTTAACGCTGCTTGATAATCTTGGATTTACAGATAATTATATTGAATGTCTGATTCCGACAGTAGGGGTTTATCCGATTGCAACAGCAAATGATAAATCACAGATCAGTGCTCCACTGATGTCTCGTTTTGCGGTAATTGATATTCCGGATTACACGCCGGAAGAGAAAAAGATTATCTTTTCTAAATTTGCACTTCCAAAAGTGTTTAGAAGAATGAGTATGAAAGAAAGTGAATGTATTGTGACAGAAGAAGCCTTAGATATGGTAATTAAACTGCATGAAAATACAAGTGGAATTCGTGACTTAGAACAGGCAGCGGAACATATTGCGGCAAATGCGCTTTATCAAATCGAGGTAAATCATGTATCTAAAGTAGTATTTGACGCTGAAATGGTAAAAAATCTGCTGTCATAAAAAGAAAAATGAAACAATTAAAAACAAGAATGGGTACATTTGAGATTGATACATACAAAGTTCCAAAAGAGTATCAGTGCTATGGCATAGAGACAATTTCGAGAACAAATGACACACATTGGAGTGTCTGCACAATCAGCCAGTCTGTGAAGGTGAATGACAAAGTTTATAGTCCTGTTTTATATCAAAGCTGTATGCATCCAGAACAGGTTACGATTTATCCACTTAAAGTAGAACAGGATGGAGAGAAGATAACGTTTGTCACTCGTTATGATAAGGCAGAATATAATCTGAAAGAAAAAGAGATAAAAGCCGAATTTTGTATGTGGTATCCAAAGCTAAAAAAGAAAAGATGTAATCCATGTCAAAATTGTGGAAGATGTTAAAAAAACGGTCATTTATGTTAGTTAAATGGCCGTTTTTATGGGAATGGAGAGTATAAAATGATTACACTAAACGATTATCTATATGATGGAGATACGATTTTTCGCATTTTGCAAAAATATATCGATGATTTAAAAAAAAGTGCAAAAGAAAATCAAAATGAAATTGACCGGATTCACAGTCATTTTTTAATTCAGATTCGTGAACTCCTTGAACATAATGATTTCTTGACGGCACAGTCCCAGAAAATCCGTGAATTTTATAAATATATGGCAAAGGAATATCCATATCTTGCTTTTACTTTTAAGGGAAGAATCAAATCTTTGATTCGGGCGGAGGAAAAATTCAACAGTTATGTGATGGAATATATTTATGAATATTATTCCGAACATCAGGTTTATCCGCCAGTCTCCGAATTAAAAAAGAAATTAAGCTGTTTTCGAGATTTGATTGCCTATCGAATTGTAATTTCTATGCCGAAATGTCATTTTAAAAGTGAACAGGAAAGAAGAGATGCTGAATTAAACTGTTTGTATGAGATTGCAAATGTACTGCCGGAATTTTTAGAGGAGCGTGGATTTACAGCAGAGCCTGCAAATGGTGTGCAGGAAAGCTGTTCATCTTTATTAAATCCGGAAGTGAAGCCTTATTACAGGGATTATGTATCTAATCATGAAGAAAATGAGTATCAGTCTCTTCACATTACATTTTATGATAATAGTTCACGAAGTTATATGGAAGTACAACTTCGAACCAAGACGATGGATGATGTAGCTGAAATTGGAGCGGCAAATCATCGCGTATATGAAAAAAAGCAGGAAAAAGAACGAAGGAAAAGAGACCAGATTCCGAAAGGCGAATGTCTGTATTTTGATGAGGCATATGAACGAGGGATGCGTCTTTTGGAACTGGATTTATCAAAACTTGATGTGAATATGTTCTCAGCAGTTGATAATAGGCTGATTAATGATGGATGTGGATTGTACAGAGGACGCTTGATTCTTCCTTATGAGCATTTATCAAGATTTCAAAATGATTTAATTGACTGAAAATGGGAATAAAAAGAGGATAAATTATGCAGACCAAAAAAAGAAAAAATTCAGAAAAACAAAAAATAAGAGGTTTCTTATTTGCATTGTTTGGTGGGATTTTATGGGGATTTTCCGGAACATGTGGACAGTACCTGTTTACATTTGAAGATTTAGATTCGGAATGGCTGACAGTAACAAGAATGTTATTTAGCGGAATTATTTTGCTTGGAATATCTGCCATCAGTCATCGGGAAGAAATGACTGCAGTCTGGAAAAACAAAAAAGATGCAATAAGACTTGTCTTATTTGCAATTTTGGGACTTACCAATTGTCAATATATGTATTTGACTGCAATTGCTTATTCGAATGCGGGAACGGCTACTGTATTGCAGTATTTAGGTCCGGCTTTGATTATGATTATCTCCTGCGTGATGGGAAGGAGGCTTCCCTCGAAAAAAGAACTGGGTGCAATCTTGCTTGCGATTACCGGAACATTTCTGCTTGCAACACATGGAAATCCAGGAACACTTGTAATTTCGAAAGAGGGATTATTCTGGGGACTGAGTTCCGCAGTCGCACTGGTACTTTATACAATGCTGCCAGGAAATTTAATTAGTCGTTATGGAAGTACCGTAATTGTTGGTTTTGGCATGATGATAGGTGGTATTTTCTTATTTTTTGTATTTGGATATTGGAATTATAAAATTGCTTTTCATTTACCACTTGTTTTAGGTGTAGGAGCAATTGTTTTGATTGGGACCGCACTTGCATTTACACTGTATTTACAAGGTGTGAGCGATATCGGCTCGGTAAAGGCAAGTATGATTGCATGTGTAGAGCCAGTATCAGCCACCATTATTTCCGCACTATGGTTAAAGACAAAATTTACAGGAATTGATATCGTGGGGCTTATAGCAATTTTAACAGCTGTATTATTATTAAGCAAAAAAGATAATAGCAGAGTAAAGGTTTTGTCAGTTGAATAAGAAATCAGAAGAAAATAATAGATAAGCTTTTAGGATATACACGTATGATTAGATATGACTTACCGAGTTGTTTTTAAAAATGATACAAAAAATCAGATAAAAAACAGAAAAAAATCAGCAAAATACACAAAAAACTCTTGCTCTATAAAAAATAATACGGTATAATGAATATAAATAGGGGAATAAAAAAATGTAATATCGTGAAGATATATAGCCTAATAAAGGAGGAAACGGAATGTTAGACCAATCATACTATGAAAAGGCGGATGCGATTATTGAACAGTATGGTCGTAAGCCTGCCTCACTGATTCCGATTATGCAGGATATTCAGGCAGAATACCGTTATTTGCCAGGAGAGCTGTTAAATTATGTGGCAGATGAAATCGGAGTCACCCGTTCAAGAGCGTACAGCGTAGCGACTTTTTATGAAAACTTTTCTTTTGATGCAAAAGGAAAATATATCATTAAGGTGTGTGATGGTACAGCCTGTCATGTTAGAAAATCTCAGCCGGTAAAAGATGCAATTGTAAAAGAACTGGGATTAGAGGGGAAAAAATGTACAACAGATGACATGATGTTTACCGTAGAGACCGTATCTTGTCTTGGCGCATGCGGATTAGCACCAACTATGATGGTAAATGAAGATGTCCATCCAAAGATGACACCGGATAAGGCTGTAAAATTAATCAGAGAATTAAGAGGGGGGAATCAGGAATGAGTATTGCAAGCAAAGAAGACCTGTTGAACAAGCAAAAAGAAGCTCAGGAAAAGATTGATTCTTACACCTGTCGTATTCTTGTCTGTTCAGGAACCGGATGTGTGGCTTCCGGCTCACAGAAAATTTATGATGAAATGGTGAAACTCTGTGAAGGATTAGATAATGTAGAAGTCAGCATGCAGAAAGACGTACCGCATATTGGTACAGTAAAAACAGGCTGTCAGGGACTTTGCGAATTAGGACCGTTAGTTCGTGTTGAACCACAGCATTTACAATATGTGCATGTCCAGATTGAGGATTGTAAAGAGATTGTAGAAAAAACTGTTTTAAAAGGCGAGCCGATTGAACGGCTGTTTTATAAACATGAGGAAAAACCATGTGAACATCCGGAAGATATTCCGTTTTTGAATCAACAGACCAGAATTGTACTAGAGCATTGTGGGAATATTGATGCGGAATCTATTGATGAATACATTGCCGCTGGTGGTTTTCAGGCGGTTGTAAAAGCATTTTTTGAGATGACACCGGAAGAAGTAATTGATGAAATTACAAAATCCGGAATCCGTGGTCGAGGCGGTGCCGGTTTCCCAATGGGTAAAAAATGGAGTCAGGTGGCACGAATTGAATCCGATGTAAAATATGTTGTTTGTAATGGTGATGAAGGTGACCCTGGAGCATTTATGGATGGCTCCGTTATGGAAGGTGACCCTTATAAATTAATGGAAGGCATGATTATTGCTGCTTATGCGGTTGGCGCTCATGATGGTTATATTTATGTGCGTGCGGAATATCCGCTTTCTGTTGCAAGGTTAAAACTGGCAATCGCTCAGGCAGAAGAATATGGTCTTTTAGGAGATAACATCTTAGGTTCAGGTGTGAACTTCCATTTACATATCAACCGTGGAGCAGGAGCATTTGTTTGTGGTGAAGGTTCTGCCCTGACAGCATCAATTGAGGGTAAACGAGGAATGCCTCGTGTAAAGCCACCTCGTACCGTAGAAAAAGGTCTTTGGGAAAAACCAACCGTTTTAAATAACGTTGAAACTTATGCAAATGTAGCCAGAATCATTTTAGATGGTTCAGACTGGTATCGTTCAATTGGAACAGAAGGCAGTTCAGGAACAAAGACATTTTCTTTAACCGGAGCAATTGAAAATACAGGTCTGATTGAAGTTCCGATGGGAACAACTCTTCGTCAGATTATTTATGATATTGGTGGCGGTATTAAAAAAGGAGCTGCATTTAAGGCTGTTCAGATTGGTGGACCATCTGGTGGATGCCTGGTAGAAAAACATTTGGATGAACCGCTTGATTTTGACTCTGTTAAGAAGTTTAATGCGATTATCGGTTCCGGTGGTCTGGTTGTTATGGATGAAAATACCTGCATGGTAGATGTGGCAAAATTCTTTATGGGATTTACACAGAGAGAATCCTGTGGAAAATGCGGTCCATGTCGAATCGGAACAAAACGTATGCTTGAACTGCTTGAGAAAATTACAGGCGGTAAGGGCGAAATGAAAGACTTGGACAAACTGGAGGAAACGGCGAAATTTATTCAGTCTCGTTCCCTTTGTGGACTTGGTAAGAGTGCACCGCTTCCGGTTATCAGTACACTGCAGAATTTCCGTGATGAATATGAAGAACATATCGTAGAAGGAAAATGCCGTGCTCATGTTTGTGAGGTAATGAAAGTTTATACGATTGACCCTGAAAAATGTAAGGGATGTACAAAATGTGCACGTAATTGTCCGGTTAGCGCAATTACGGGAGAAAAGAAAGAACCGCATATCATTGACCAGATTAAATGTATTAAATGTGGTACTTGTATGGAAAACTGTGTATTTGATGCAATCAGTGTAAACTAAAAAATCAGTGTATTGAAAAAAAGAAAAGGAGGAGGATGACATGATTCATTTAATGATTGATGGAAATCCTGTTGAAGTGGAGAAAGGCACAACCATCCTTCATGCAGCGAAAAAGGTAGGAATCAAGATTCCTACATTATGTTACATAGAAAATTTACTGCCGGACGGTTCCTGCCGTTTATGTGTAGTGGAAGTAAAAAATAACGGAAGAACAAAAATTGATACGGCTTGTACTTTACAGGCATCAGAGGGCGATGAAGTCTTTACGATGTCTGAAAAAGTAATCCAGTCAAGAAAACAGACCTTAGATTTACTTTTATCAGACCATAACATTCACTGCTTCTCCTGTGAGGGAAACGGAGATTGTAAGCTTCAGGATTATGCTTATGAGTATGGTTTGGATTGTTCCAGTTATGAAGGTGAAAAAAGCGGTGGAGAAATCGATGATTCCAATAAGTTTTTTACTTATGACCCGAGCCTTTGTATTTTATGTCACAGATGTGTCAACACCTGTAATGAAATCGTAGGAAGAGGCGCAATTGCCACAATGGAAAGAGGATTCCAGTCTATTATTGGAAATGGAGAAGGCAAATGGGCAGATGGTACTTGTGAATCCTGTGGTAACTGTGTTCAGGCATGTCCGACAGGCGCTCTTACCATGAAGCGCAGAAAGAAATACCGTGCTTATCAGGTAGAAAAGAAAGTGTTGACAACTTGTCCACATTGTGCAACTGGATGCCAGTATTATCTGTTAGTAAAAGATGGAAAAATTGTGGATACAGAAGCGTATGATGGACCATCCAATAAAGGTCTGCTCTGCGTAAAAGGACGAAGCGGAAGCTTTGATTTTGTACATCATCCATCAAGAATTACTGACCCATTAATTAAAAATAAAGAAACCGGTGAATTTGAAAAAGCAACATGGGATGAAGCGCTTGATCTGGTTGCATCCAAATTTATGGAAATCAAAAAGAAATATGGAACAGAATCTTTAGCTGGTTTTGCATGTTCCCGTTCACCGAATGAAGATATTTACATGGTACAGAAAATGGTTCGTACCTGTTTTGGAAACAATAATACCGATAACTGTGCCCGTGTATGTCACTCTGCTTCTGTAGCAGGTCTGGCTATGACACTTGGTTCAGGTGCAATGACCAACCCGATTGAAGATATCACAAAGAAACCGGATGTGATTATGCTGGTTGGTTCGAATCCGGAAGAAGCACATCCTGTTGTTGGGATGCAGATTCGTCAGGCAGTTCAGCGTGGATGTAAATTGATTGTAGTAGACCCGCGTGATATCGGTCTTGCAAAACATGCAGATATTCATCTGAAATTAAAACCTGGTACAAATGTTGCATTTGCAAATGGTATTATGAATGTCATTATTTCTGAGGGACTTCAAGACGATAAATTTATCGCTGAGCGAACCGAAGGCTATGAAAAAATCAAAGAAATCGTAAAAGATTATACACCGGAACGAGTTGCTCAGATTTGTCATATTGATGCAGAAGATTTAAGAAAAGCAGCAATTATGTATGCAAAAGCAAAGATGGCACCAATTATTTACTGTCTTGGTGTAACCGAACATTCAACCGGTACAGAAGGCGTTATGTCGATGTCAAATATGGCTCTTTTAGTTGGCAAATTAGGACGGGAAGGCTGTGGAGTAAATCCGCTTCGTGGTCAGAATAACGTGCAGGGAGCCTGTGATATGGGTGCTTCACCAACGGATTTCCCAGGATATCAGAAAGTGGCAAATCCAGATGTTGTTGCGAAGTTTGAAAAAGCATGGAATACCAAGTTAAATCCAAATCCAGGACTTCATGCAACAGATGTATTCCCGGCAGCAATCAGAGGAGAAATTAAGGGACTGTATATTTATGGAGAAGACCCTGTTGTAACAGACCCGGATACGCATCATATTATTAAAGCACTGGAAAGTCTGGACTTCTTTGTTATTCAGGAATTATTTATGACAGAGACTGCGGCTTATGCAGATGTTATTCTTCCTGGTGTCAGCTATGCAGAAAAAGAAGGAACATTTACCAACACGGAACGTCGTGTACAGCGTGTGCGTAAAGCAGTAACAATTCCTGGCAATGCAAGATTAGATACCGATATTATCATTGATTTGATGAATCGTATGGGTTATCCTCAGCCGCATCTGACCTCAGCACAGATTATGGATGAAGTAGCATCTGTGACACCATCCTTTGGAGGAATCAGTCATGCACGTCTTGACAGTGAAGAAGTTGGAGGAAAAGGACTTCAGTGGCCATGTCTGACAAAAGACCATCCGGGTACTCCGATTATGCATGTTGGTAAATTTGCAAGAGGTCTTGGCTGGTTCTATCCGGCAGAATATATTCCGTCAGCAGAACTTCCGGATGAAGAATATCCGATTATTCTGATGACTGGACGTATTTTATATCACTATACAACAAGAGCGATGACCGGAAAAACTCCGGAACTGATGGAGATTGAAGGAAAATCCTTTATTGAAATGAATGTGGAAGATGCAGAAGCACTTGGCATTAAGAATGGAGATAAAGTTCGTCTGACTTCCAGACGTGGTCAGATTGAATCTACGGCTCGTGTTGGTACAAAAGTATCAAAAGGAGAGTCCTGGATGCCATTCCACTTCCCGGATGGAAATGCAAACTGGCTGACAAATGCGGCGCTTGATAAGTATGCAAGAATTCCGGAATATAAAGTATGTGCAATTCGCATTGAAAAAGCGTAGTACAGCAAACTTAAGTTTCTGCTGTAGCAGTAGTAGAACTGGTTATAAAATATAAAAAAATGGGGGATATTCTCATAAGCGGTAAAGAGAATATCTCCCGTTTTTGCATCAAATGATTATTTTTATACAAAAACGTGGTCAAGGTTGAGCTTTTTTTGTTACTATGCTACAATAATTTCAAAATCAAAATAAGAGAAATTTTGAAAATAAAAAGATAAGAGGAAAAGACGATGAAATGTATTAAGACAACAGAGGCAGTAGGTCATGTACTCTGCCATGATATTACGCGGATTGTAAAAGATGTGGTAAAAGATACTGCATTCAGAAAAGGACATATTGTAGAAGAGAAGGATATTCCGGTACTTTTATCGCTTGGAAAAGATAATTTATATGTATGGGAAAAAGATGAGAATACTCTGCATGAAAATGAAGCAGCTCAGATTCTCTGTGACGTATGTATCAATGACAATATGCATCCGTCCGATGTAAAAGAGGGTAAAATTGAATTGATTGCAGACTGCGATGGAGTATTTCAAGTAGACGTAAAGAGACTGGATGCTATCAATGAGATTGATGAAATTATGATTGCAACCAGGCATACAAACTTTCCGGTAAAAAAAGGAGACCGTCTGCTGGGAACAAGAGTTATTCCGCTTGTGATTGCAAAAGAGAAAATGGAACAGGTGAAAAAAACAGCAGGGGAGACTCCGCTGGTTTCTTTAACTCCATACAAGAAAAAGACCGTTGGAATTGTGACAACAGGAAATGAGGTCTACTATGGAAGAATTAAAGATACATTTACACCGGTTATCATTGAAAAAATGAAAGAGTACAAAATTGAAGTATGTGGTCATATCGTATGTAATGATGATATGGAAAAAATCACAAAAGCAATTTTAGAATTAAAGAAAAAAGGGGCAGAGATGATTGTCTGTACCGGAGGAATGAGTGTAGATCCTGATGATAAAACTCCAGGAGCAATCAAGGCAACAGGCGCAAGGATTGTTTCTTATGGAGCACCGGTGCTTCCAGGTGCAATGTTTTTACTATCTTACTTAGAAGATGGAACACCGGTTATGGGACTTCCAGGGTGTGTAATGTATGCAAAGGCAACGGTATTTGATTTGGTTTTACCAAGAATTGCAGCAGGAATTGAAGTGACAAAAAAAGATTTGGCACACATGGGAAATGGCGGATTTTGCTTAGGATGTAAAGAATGTCATTATCCAAACTGCAGTTTTGGAAAAGGTGTTTAAAATAATCAAGTATAAAAAGATTTCGAGAGCACATTAAGAAAAAAGGGGGAAATGACATGGAAAATCTGACGGTAGAAGAGGCGCTTGAACAGTTATTATGTCATACAAAAGAAATAGAAGAAACGGAAGAGGTATCGTTGCTTTTGGCAAGAGGAAGAATTCTTGCCAAAGATGAAAAAGCAGAGTTTGATAATCCGCCATTTGACCGTTCTCCGGTAGACGGATATGCCTGTCATTTTGAAGATTTAAGTGAAGCAAAAAGTGATACACCAGTGTGTTTAAAAGTAATAGAGGAAATAGATGCAGGTCAATATTCTGATCGGGAAGTAAAATTGGGAGAGGCTGTTCGTATTATGACAGGAGCAGCCATTCCGGCAGGCTGTGACTGTTGTGTAAGACAGGAAGACACTGATTATGGAGAAGATACGGTAAAGATTTTTAAAAGTAAAAAGAAATGGCAAGACTATTGCTTTCAAGGAGAGGATTTTAAGAAAGATACCGTATTATTAAAAAAAGGTACAAAAATCGGTTTTGTTGAAACTGGAATCCTTGCGAGTATGGGCAGAGCAAAAGTTTTAGTAAAAAGAAAAGTAAAAGCTGCTGTTTTAACGACCGGAGATGAAGTTATGACTCCGGGGCAACCTTTGCTTCCGGGAAAGATTTATAACTCAAACCAGAGCCTGCTGGCGACTCGTCTGTTGGATTTTGATGTAGAACTGGTACGTATTGATACGATTCAGGATGAACCACAGAAAATGGCAGAGGCAATCAAAGAAATCGCAGGACAGGTAGATTTAATCGTAACAACAGGAGCTGTATCGGTAGGCAAGAAAGATATTATGCATGAGGCACTTCGTCTGATTGGGGCAGAGCGAATTTTCTGGAGGGTATTAATGAAACCGGGAATGCCAACTTTGTTTTCAGTATATCATGATGTTCCGATTGTCAGTCTTTCTGGAAATCCATTTGGTGTGGCGGTCAGCGTAGATGTACTGATTCGACCAATGTTACATAAAATGACACAGGATGAAACACTTGCGATTGTACATAAAAAATGTGTATTAAAAAATGAATTCAGTAAGAAAATCAAAGGGAGACGATATGTACGTGCTTTTGTAGACGAAACCGGAGTTATGATTCCATGTGGACTTCATTCCAATGGAGTTCTTGCGACAATGGCAGGATGTAACTGTCTGATTGATATGCAGGAGGGAAGGCCAGGGATTCATGCAGGAGAAGAGGCAGAAGTGCTTTTGTTGTAGATTCGATTTGACCTAAAATTTGATTTTTGGATTTTGACATTAAAATGAAAGTACAGAAAAACCGGATAAAAGAAAAATGAAAGCAGAAAGAACACAGAGAAAACAGTTTATACTGGCAGTAAGCGGAGTAAAAAACTCAGGGAAGACTACGTTAATTACAAAAATATTGCCCTTTTTAAAGGCGAAAGGCTTGAATGTGGCGGTTATCAAGCATGATGGACATGATTTTGAAGCAGATGTTCCGGAAACAGACAGCTGGAAGTTTGCAAAGGCAGGTGCAGATGGTACTCTTGTGTTTTCAAAGACGAAATATATGATGATTCATTATGATACGGTATTACCAGAAGAAGATCTACTTGCCAGTTTCCCGAGAGCAGATATTATTTTGCTGGAGGGATTTAAATATTCAAATTACTCAAAAATCGAACTCATACGAAAAGGCAACTCGGCAAAATCTGTGTGTGACAGTAAAAAGCTGTTAGGAATTGTGACAGATTTTAAAAAAGAGGAATTAAAAGAACAAAAAATATTAGAAACAGAGAAATGGGAGAAACAGATAAAGATTTTTGATTTAAATCAAGCAGGGTCTTTGGCAGAATGGATTTATCAATTATGGGAAGAAATCCAGAAAAGATAATCTGAAAAAAGTGAAAAGGAGCAGTAAATCAAATGGAAGAGCAGAACAGTATGACAGAAAATAAAAGAGAGACAAAACTTGGGGTAAAAACGAAGCTTGTCATTACAAAAACAGAAGATTTTTTTGGACCGGGACTGTTTCATCTTCTTCAGTTTATTGATGAAACTGGTTCGATTCATGCGGCATCAAAAAAGATGAAAATTTCTTATTCAAAATGCTGGAAATTGTTAAATCGTGCGGAAGAGCAGATGGGATTTCAGTTTTTAAATCGTTACAATGGTGGTCCACATGGAGGAACTTCGATCCTTACAGAAGAGGGTAGAGAATTTATAAAACGATATGAGGAAATGTTGGAAGAAGTAAAACAGATAAGTCAGAATGTATTTGAAAAATATTTTGACAGTTATCAGTAAAAATGACAGGGTGTCTTTTCTTTATTTGAACGCAGATAAACATTCCCCCGCTGCTTAGTGCTCTGCGCACTTGAAGCGGGGGAATGCTTCTGTCAGTGGGAGTTGAAAGCTCCCACTGACAGATCGCAAAGCGACTGCGTTCATGAGCAAGTAGCGAAGCAGATTGCGAATGTCCGCTTTACAGCCCCCGGTCTATTTAACCGAATCAAGAAAAATCTTCGATTCAAAAATTTTTGTTTGACAAAGACTTAAGAAAATACTTTCATGCGGTCTCGCCGTGCAGCACAAATTAAAGTTAAATGATATTCTTTCGCAAGTTCAATCGCTTCTACAGTAGGAGAAGCTTTACTGGCAAGAATTGGAATTTGTGCATAAATCGCTTTCATTGCCATGTCGGTTGGGATTCGGCCGCTTGAATAAACGATGCATTCGCGTAAATCAATCTGATTTCTAAGTGCATAACCGATCACTTTATCAAGCGCATTATGCCGGCCGATATCTTCACAGGAAAATAAAATCTGACCGTTTCTTGCAAGCAAACAGCTGTGAGTGGCGAAAGTTGTGCTGTGAAGCGGCATGCCGTCAGCAAAGGCATCTGCCATCTGAAAAATCCAGTCGGGTTTCCAGTTAATAGAAGGTACAGTCTTTGGCGTTTGTCCGGAAACAAAATAATCATTTAAAATATGGTTTCCGGTGCAGCAGGTAGGAGTGATTTCTATAAAAAGATTGTTTTCAGTATTTTGCGGAAGTGTTTCTGATGTTCTGTTTAAATAAACCTTTGCCCGTTTTCCATATTCGCAGATATAAATCTGTTCGATATCGGAGATGGAATCAATAATTCGTTCCGTTAAAAGCCGACCAAGAACTAATTCTGTCAGATACTGCGGGAGACAAACGAGTTTCATCGTTAAATGGTCATTTAAATAGACGTCAATCAGATGCTCTTTTAAAATTTGTTCCTGTTTTGAAATAAGTTGTCCATCACGGCTGATAAACCGGTATTCTTTTGTTTCTAATAATGGTAAATCGTGGTATTGTTCGTTAATATACATAATTTCTCCAATGCAAAAAAGAGTTCTTTTATTCATGTTTTCTATGTGTTATGATAATAGTATAACAGAAATGTCTTTGCTTCAAAAGAGGGAAAATATAAAAAAAGCAGAGAACAAAGGAGGATTTATTTTAGATGGGAAAAATAATAGCTGTCAATATTAGTGAGAAGAAAGGGACACAAAAAAAGAATGTGCATCGTGCAAAATTAATTGAAGAATTTGGAATTGAAAATGATGCACATGCGGGAAAATGGCATCGTCAGGTCAGCCTTCTTTCTTACGAAAAAATAGAGGAATTTAAAGCAAAAGGTGCGCCGATTGATGATGGTGCATTTGGAGAGAACTTAATCGTAAGCGGATATGATTTAAAAAGTCTTCCGGTTGGAACAAGATTTCGCTGTGGAGAGGTGTTGCTGGAAGTTACTCAGATTGGAAAACAATGTCACAGTGGCTGTGAAATTTTCAAAATTATGGGAGATTGTATTATGCCAAGAGAAGGTATTTTTACAAGAGTGCTTCATGGAGGAATCATTGAAGAGGGGGATGAGATTCATATAGAAGAAGAAACGGATGGAGAAACAGAAAAGTAAATTATGAAAGATAAATATGGACGAGAAATTGATTACTTGAGAATTTCAATTACAGACCGATGTAATTTGAGATGTATTTATTGTATGCCGGAAGATGGAATCTGTCAGGTTTCTCACAAAGAAATTTTAACTTATGATGAGATTCAAAGAATCTGTTCCTGTATTACAACGCTTGGAATAAAAAAAATAAAACTGACCGGCGGAGAACCGCTCACAAGAAAAAATTGTTCGACCCTGGTAAGAATGTTAAAAGAACTTCCGGAGATCGAAAAAGTAACCTTAACAACGAATGGAATGTTATTGAAAGAACAGATACAAGAATTGGCAGAGGCTGGGATTGATAACATTAATATCAGTCTGGACACTGTGGATAAAGCAAAGTTTGAGAAAATTACCAGAAGAAAAGGACTTTTTAAAGTGTTGGAAGGATTGGAAGAAGCTTTAAAATATCCCAATATAGGTCTGAAAATTAATTGTGTTCCGGTAGTTGAAGAACCTGAAAATCTGGTGGCAGTTGCCAAGCTTGCAAAAGAATATCCGATACATGTCCGGTTTATAGAAATGATGCCGATTGGTTATGGAAAAGAATTTTTATTTCGAGGAGAAAGTGAAATCTGTGAAATTTTAGAAAAAGCTTATGGCAGAATGACTCCAATTTCAATGAGGTATGGAAATGGACCCTGCCATTACTATGAAATTTCCGGATTTTTAGGAAAAATTGGATTTATCAGTGCAATGACCCATAAATTCTGTGACCAGTGCAATCGTGTCAGAATGACAGCAGAGGGATATTTAAAAGCCTGTCTGCAGTACCAGACAGGAATCAGTTTAAAAGATTTAATCCGAAATGGATGTACGGATGAAGAATTAACACAAGCAATGAAAAAAGTGATATGGGAAAAGCCGGTTGGGCATCATTTTACCTCAGGGAACATTGAAGAAGACGAGATGAAACTGATGTCACAGATAGGTGGCTGAAGGCGAAATAAAAAGGCGTGTTTGTCGGAGAGGAGTAAAAATGAGAGCAGCAATTATTACATCCAGTGATTCTGGATATGCAAAAGAAAGAGAAGATAAAAGCGGTCCGGTGATTCGTGAAATTTTGGAGGCAAATGGATATGAAGTCGTTCATGCCATTTTACTTCCGGATGAAAGAGAAATGCTTGCAAAAGAGATGAAAAGAATTGCAGACGAAGCGATTGCAGAATTGATTGTAACGACAGGTGGAACCGGATTTTCAAAAAGAGATTGTATGCCAGAGGCAACAAAAGATATTATAGAAAGGGAAGTACCGGGAATTCCGGAAGCAATGCGTGCTTACAGTATGACAATTACGCCAAGAGCCATGTTAAGCCGTGCCGCAGCAGGAATCCGAAAAGGTACTTTGATTGTCAATCTTCCGGGAAGTCCAAAAGCGGTAAGAGAAAGTCTGGAATATATTATTCCGGCTCTGGAGCATGGATTACAGATTTTAACCGGGGAGGCTTCAAACTGTGCCAGAAAATAAAATTGCTTTGGTGATTTTAGCCGGTGGAAAGAGCAGTCGCATGGGACGTGAAAAAAGTGATTTGATTTTGAATGGAAATACTTTTTTGGAGATACAGATAGAAAAAGGAAAACAGCTTGGAATCAAAAAAATTTATATTTCCGGTTATAAGGGAGTGCGCTGTACGGAAGAAATTGTAATGGATCGTATCAAAAATCGAGGACCGCTCGGAGGATTGGAAGCCTGCTTTAGAAAAGCATCAGAAGAGGGCTTTTCGCATTGTCTGGTATTAGGTGTAGATACTCCGCTTGTTCCAAAAGAAGAATTAAAAAGTTTAGTTGACAAGGCACAAAAAGAAAGTGAAAACAGAGTGCTTCTGCTTCGACATGCTGAAAAAGAGGAATCTTTGATGTCAGTGTATGAAAGTAGTTTATATCAGGAAATAGCACAATTTCTGGAAACGGGGCAGGCATCTGTTTTTCGCTTTTTAAATCAGGTTGGTTATGACTGTTATGATACACAGGCAGAAGAATGGTATTTTACCAATATTAATGAACCGGATGTGTATCAGGAAATCTGTAAAAAAGAGCAGAAAATCTGAATTCGGTTAGAAGAAAGGATTTAACTGAATCAGATAAGTCGAGATAGTGGTTATTTTTTGTATGCTGTACTGGAAATGGTGAAATAGAAAGGATGATAAGATGATTGATTTACATTTACACTTAGATGGCTCTTTGAATCCGAAAAACATGCTTTGGATGGCAGAAATGTCAGGTGTGAAACTATCGTTTACAGAAGAAAACGAATTAAAAAAACAGATGATGGTAGAGCCGGATTGTAAAAATCTCGGAGATTATTTAGAAAAATTTGATTTACCGCTTCAGGTATTACAGACAAAAGAATGTCTGGAGTATGCAGTCTATGAATTGCTAAAAGAATTACAAGCACAGGGACTTTGTTATGCAGAAATCCGCTTTGCGCCACAACTGCACCAACAAAGAAACTTAACACAAAAAGAAGTGGTAGAGTCGGCAGTCAAAGGACTCGAAAAAGCAATAAAAGAATTCCCGATAGAAGCACAGCTGATTTTATGTTGTATGCGTGGAGAGGCGAATCATGCTGAAAATTTAGAAACAGTTAAAATTGCAAAAGAATTTTTAGAAAAGGGTGTCTGTGCAGTTGATTTGGCAGGAAATGAGCCGGCTTATCCGACAAAAATGTTTGAAGATGTATTTTTACTGGCAAAAGAACAAAATGTGCCGATTATTATTCATGCAGGAGAGGCTGCCGGTGCAGAAAGTGTAGAAGAAGCATTAGCGTGCGGGGCTGTCAGAATTGGTCATGGAATTCATTCAATAGAAAGTCCAAAGCTTTTAAAGCGATTAAAAGCAGAAAAAATATATCTGGAATTATGTTATTCCAGCAATCTTCAGACACAAGCTGTAAAAAATTCCTGTGAGTATCCGCTTATAGAATTTTTAAAAAAAGGAATTTTAGTGACGATTAATACTGATAATATGACGGTTTCGAATACTTCGTTAAAAAGAGAGTATCAGTTATTAAAAGAAACATTTCAGCTTTCGGAGGAAATGCTGCTTCAGCTTGCAGAAAACAGCGTAGAAGCGGCATTTCTGCCACAAAAAAAGAAACTAAAATTAGAGCAGAAAGTAAAACAGGAATTTTTGAAATGGCTGAGTACAGAGAGAATTTAACCAAATTAAGCTGATAATAAGGTGGGAATGAATATGGATGGAAGTGAAAATTTCAATGAATGAAAACTATATCAACTATTTTAAAAGCATAATAGACCAAGACAGAAGTTCGATTGTTATTTGTAATTTAAAACATGAAATTGTCTACATGAATCCGACAGCCATAAAGAATTATGAAAAACGTGGCGGGGAGAAACTGATTGGACGGAGTCTTTTAAATTGTCACAATGCAGAATCTGTAAAGCGGATACAAGAAATTGTAGACTGGTTTGCAGCAGATGAAAATCATAATCTGGTATATACGTTTTATAACGAAAAACAGAATAAAGATGTATACATGGTAGCGCTTAGAGAAAATGGAAAATTAATTGGTTACTATGAAAAACATGAATATAGAAATAAAGAATGTATGGAATGCTATGATTTATGGTAATAAACGGTAATCAAAAGAACGGTAAAAAGGGCATGCTGCAATCGTTTTATTTTAACTTATACTAAATCTTGACATAGAACCACTAAGGATAGGGAACGATCTGAGTACAAACGAGCAGGAAATAGGAATGTCAATGTTGCGTGGATTTTGGAAGGAGAAGAACAGTTCGAATATATGTATCGGCTGTTCTTTTTTTATTTTTAAGCGTTAATTAAATAGGAGAGGTTTTTCTTGTGTATAGTAGGGCATTAGAGTATAATAAAACCAGATTGTCTGCATACGTTTAAAAGCTAATTCATTTATAAATACAAAGAAAGTTCAGAGGGGAGATTTGTAATGAAAAAGAAAAAATGGAATAAGATACTGTCTGTGCTTTTGGCAATGGTGACGGCAGTATCATTTTTGTCAGGCTGCAGCAGAAGGAGTGCGGAAAAAGAAGATGAAGAAACAATAACGGTGTATTTATGGAGCACAAGCCTGTATGAAAAATATGCACCATACATCCAGGAGCAGCTTCCGGATATCAATGTTGAATTTGTAGTAGGCAATAATGATCTGGATTTCTATCGTTTTCTGGATGAAA
>ERZ812616.189-NODE-189-length-92282-cov-6.872423_pt1 | contig 92282 bp, 95 predicted proteins | sample MGYA00376249_ERZ812616 | MGnify/ENA primary metagenome ERZ812616 (study PRJEB26924, sample SAMEA4378265) | human gut metagenome | biome: human gut; feature: human-associated habitat; material: faeces | place: China | collected 2013 ...
TCCTCCACCAATTGTTACAATTTTTACAGGTTTTTTACTCATTTTTATATCCTCCATTTTTGACACATTCATTATAACATAGAGGTATAGACAAGTATGTTTCTTTCATAAAATGAAAAAAATAGAAGCTTTTGCTTCTATTTTAATTCATCTAATACTTTATAAATTTCTTCAGCAACTTCATCCATTGATTGATTTCCATCAACGTTAGTAAGTTCACCTAACATTGTGTAGTAATCAATTAAAGGTTTTGTTTGTTTATTGTAAGTATCAATACGTACTTGAACTGCTTGTTCACTTTCGTCAGAACGTTGTGTTAATTCTCCACCACATACGTCACAAACACCTTCTTTTTTAGGTGGGTTATAAACGATATGATATGATTTTCCACAATCAGCACAAGTTCTTCTTCCTGATAAACGTTTAACTAAAACATCTTCAGGAATATCTAAGTTGATTACAGCATCAATTTTAAAATTGAACATTGAACAAATATCAGCTAATTTTCTAGCTTGAATGATTGTTCTTGGAAAACCATCTAAGATGAAACCATTTTTAAATTCTTCAGTGTTAATATTTTCTTCTAAATATTCTTGAATCATTTGAATTGTAAAATCATCTGGTACTAAATAACCAAAAGAAATAAAATATTTAGCAATAACACCAAATTTTGTTTCTTCTTTAATTGCTTTTCTAAATAAATCTCCTGTAGAAATTTGTTTTAAACCATATTTTTCCACCAATTTAGCAGCTTGAGTTCCTTTACCAGCACCTGGTGGACCCATTAAAATTATATTCATTACTATCTCTCCTTTAAGCAATGCCTATTATATGCTTTTTTTTCATTAAATGGAACTAATTTATGAAAAAAAGAATACTTTTTTAACGATTCTATAATTCTTTTTTAAAGAAAGGGTTTTCATTTATTTTTCCATCTAAAATAAAACTCTACACCGCCTTGTAAATTATAAACTCCATAACTCATTTCATGAAGTTCTAAAATATTTCTAACGATTGCAAGACCTAAACCTGTACCCTTTTGATCATCACTGACAAAAGATTCCCAAATGGTATCCATTCTATTTTCATCAATTTGTTTTCCCTTATTTTCAATCGAAAATTCATTTTCTTTGATTTTAATTTTAATCGTACTATTAATACATGCATGTTTAATTGCATTTGATAAATAATTTTGAATAACCATTTCTATTCGTTTTCTATCACCTACAATTAAAACATCTTCTCCTTGTATTTCTATCTTTAATTTTTTATCCATTAATAATTGTTCATAATCATCAATAATATCTTCACTTAGCTCTCTTAAATCAATTTCTTTTTTATCTAAAGTAACGGCTTTTGCTTCAAGTTTTGATAAATCTAACATTTGTAATACTAAATCATTAATAATACTAATTTCTTTATTGATTACTTCTATATACTTAGCTTTTTTATCTTCATCATCTACATTTTCTAATAAATCAATGTTTCCATTAATAATAGCTAATGGTGTTTTAATTTCATGAGTAAATTGAGCTATAAATTCTTTCCTTAATTGTTCCATTTTTTTCACTTGATCTATTTCTAGATTCAAAGCGTCTATATTCCTTTTTAAATTAGAAGACATTGTATTAATATGACTTGAAAGACTTGATAATTCATCATGTCCTTTTGTATCTAAAACACCTTTAAAATTATTATTTGTGATTTCCATTGCAACACGATCAATTTCTTTAATACGTCTTGTTGTCATATAAGAAATCAAATATGAAAATAAAATGATAAATAAGAAACCACCTAAAAGTAATGGAAAATTACTTTTAATTAATTCATCTCTTAATTGATTTCTCCCTCCACTTTGAAAATCATAGAAAATTGCAATAAAAGCCTCTGGTGCATGTTCTTGTCCCTCAGTATAGCCTTGATATTTATATAAAGGCATAAATAATACTTGATAAGAATAATCATCTAAAAGTTTAGTAAACGTTGCATACGTTAATGTTCCTTCTTTAATAGATGTGGCAATTTCATTTGTCATTTTTCTATTTTCTTTTGAAGTAATAGTATCTTTATCTAAAAATGAAGCAAGTCTTACATAAATATTAGAAAAATGATTATCGATAGCATCTTTTGTCAACTGATTCATTTTCAATGTAGAAACACTTTTTATATCATTTACCACTTCTCCATGCCACGATAAATGATAATCTCCATCATCAACATACGCCTCTAAAGTCGCACTAATTGGGTTCCCTTGCTTCTTTCCAAAAATATCCGTATTATAATGAATAAAGGTTGGTGTGACTTTAAAATAGCGACTCTTGGCATTATACATTAATGTCGATGTCTTTTTAAAATTTTGTAATTCTTCTATTTGACCTTCAAAACTTAAATCAATATCTTCATAGCCTTTTTCATCAACATCTTTTATTGTATCTTTTAAGATTTTATATTGTTTATCTGATAGCTCTGATAAGTCAATATAGTAATTTATATCGTAATAATCATTTGAATTATCACTTTCTGAAAAAAGATCAGATGTAATAAGTAATCGATCTTTTTTATTGTATCCGTATTGATTGATAAGTTTTCCTTTAGCATCTAAAAGACAAATTTCAGTCATATTATCTTTAGGTAAATTACCTAATTCTTTTTTTATTTTTTCTGAATCTAATTCTACTTGATGAGGTCCTCTACTGTCTATGTTATTGCAAAAATTAATATAGTCGTCTGATGCCGTATAGTCAGTACTGTAAACCAATTCATTAAAACTTTGATCATATTTAGTTTTTACAATATATCCAAAAACAACCATAAACGAAATAAACAAACAAATAAACACCTTAAACTGAATGCTTCTTATTCTTTTCATAATTCTTCTCCTTTCCACACATATCCAGTTTTAACAATAGTTTGAATATAATAAGAATATTTTCCCAATCGTTTCCTTAAACGTTTGATATACGTATCTACTGCTCGTCCATCACCATAATAATCATAGCCCCATAAAGCATCTAAAATTTTTTCTCTTGATAAAACAATTCCCTGATTTTCCATTAAGTATCGAAGAAGTTTAAATTCTTTATCTGTTAAAACAATATTATTTTCTTCAATCACTAAAATATGTTTGTCTAAATCAAAAATCACTTTTCCTGATTGAAGTTGATTCGTTTTAATCTTTTTATTTCTTTTTAAAAGTGCTAAACATTTTGCATACAATAAAGAAGGTTTAAATGGTTTAGTAATATAATCATCTGCCCCATATTCATAAGCCTTTAATTGGTTTTCATCTTCTGATAAAGCACTTATAAAAACGATGAGCGTATTATATTGACTTCTAATTTGTTTACAAACTTCATAACCATCTATTCCTGGCATCATAATATCAAGCAATATAATATCAATTGTATCATCTAATAAAGATAAGCCTTCATAACCATTTTGTGCTTCAATAACTTCTATTTCTTTATGATTAAAATATTCTTTCACAAAACCTCTTACTTCTTTATGATCTTCTATCATTAACGCTTTATACATTTCTACCACCTCTTCAACTTTATTGTAACATGTGTATGTGTAAAAGATATGAAAAAAAGATGACGTTTAGTCATCTAATTCTTTCGTATAATTATAATGTAATTTTTCATATCCTTGTCTTTCATAAAAGCGATGCGCATCTTTACGATAAGTAGAAGTAGAAAGTTCAATTTGTTCAAGTTTTTTATTCCTTGCAATTTCTTCAATTTTTTTATCTCGATAAACTAAAAAAATAATATTTTCATCTTTTAAAGAATTTTCAAAAACACAATCAAAGTGCTCTTTATTGATTTCTTTATTTTCTAAAATACAAATCAAATTATAGATTTCCTCTTTATCTTCTAACTTAGCATATTCAATCATATTCTTCTTCCTTTATAAGTTTTTGTAAATCACTTTGATAATCAATATCATAAAGTTCCTTTTCATTTTCAATTATAAAATAAAAACATTCTTGTGGATGTTTATTGACAATCTTACGACCTCCTTGATCTTCTTTTAAAGAATATAACTCATTGAAATAGTCTTTAGAAAAAATTACCGGATTTCCAACTCTATCTTTAAACATTAAAGAACATATAGAATAAGATGATTGATTAAATATATCAATCATCTTATTAAGTGTTTGATAAGAAAGATACGGTTGATCTGCAACCATAAACATCATTTGATAGTCATCCTGTTTATTGATACGATCTAAAGCAGCTTTAATAGAATAGGAAATTCCTTTTTCACTCAAAGGACTTTTATAGCTATAGATGCATTTTTCTTGTATATCAATTTTATTAGAAACAATGATAATTTCTATATCATTACGATGTTTTAATAATTGTTTCAATGTATCAATTCCATAAAGATAAAGCTCTTTTCCTTTAAAAAGCGCATGTAACTTATCATCTTTAAAACGCCGACTATTTCCAGCCGCTAAATAAATAATATATGTTTTCATTACTCATCAATTGCCATTAAGATTTTTTCAGGAGTAATTGGAAGATTCTTTAGATATTTACCAGTTGCTCGATAGATAGCATTGGCAATTGCAGGAGATGGTGTATTAATAACAATTTCACCAATCGATTTTGCACCAAATGGACCAGTTGGTTCATAGCTACTTTCAAATTCAACTCTAATTTTTCCCATATCCAAACGTGTAGGAATTTTATATTGCATAAAAGAGTTTTCAGGAATAGCACCACGTTTTGTATATTGAACATCTTCATAAAGAGCCATACCAATTCCTTGAACTAAGCCACCTTCTGTTTGAACACGTGCTAAATTTGTATTAATAACAGTACCGCAATCGACAACAGCAACATAATCAAGAATATCAACTTGTCCTGTTTCTTTATCAAGTTCAATTTCAACCATTCCTACCATATAAGGTGGTGGCGAAAATGGAGATGAATGTGTAACTGTAACTTGCGTTTCAATATTATTTCCACACATTGCTTTTAAAGCAAGCTCCTTTAAAGTTAAAAGTTCGTTTGTCTTTAAATTTTTAACACCTTGTGAGGTAAATTCAACATCTTCTTTTTCACAATGAAATGTTTGTAAAGCAAGGCTACATAAATTATTTTTTAATTTTTCACAAGCTTGTTCTACTGCTTTTCCTGTTACATAAGTTGTTGAAGAAGCATAAGAACCTGAATCATAAGGTGAAATATCTGTATCTGCTCCAAAGACAACAATATGATCAACATCACAGTCTAAACACTCAGCTGCCATTTGTGCAAGAATGGTGTCACAACCTGTTCCCATATCGGCTGCGCCTATATGAAGTGTATAATAACCATCGTCTTCAAGTTTTAATGTAGCAGAACCCACATCAACCCCTGAAATACCAGATCCTTGCATGGCCATGGCTACTCCGGCACTTCTAATTTTACCGTTTTCTAAGACGCGTACCTTTGATTTGTTTTCCCAATCAAAAAGTTTTTTAGCATGATCCATACATTTGTCTAATGCGCATGCATTAGCAACCTCATTATAATAAGCCCCCATTATTTGACCTTGTCTAACCATATTCTTTTCTCGAATAACTACTGGGTCAATACCTAAAATTCCTGCCATTTCGCTAACAATCGACTCTACCGCAAAAAGTCCTTGCGTAGCGCCATAGCCACGATAGGCACCAGCTGCCTGACAATTGGTATAAACAACATCATAAGAAAATTTAAAGGCTTCAAGATTATTTGTATAAAGTGGAATCGATTTATGTCCCGATAACCCTACTGTTGTTGGTCCATGTTCACCAAAAGCACCACTATTTGAAAGAGTATAAACATCCAATGCTCGAATTGTTCCATCATTCATTGCTCCTAATTTAACAGTCACTTGCATTTCATGACGTGGTGTAGAAGAAATTTGTGATTCTTTTCGACTATAAATCATTTTAGAAGGTTTCTTTGTCATCCATGTTACAAAAGCAGGATAAACTTCAGCTACAACAGTTTGTTTAGCCCCAAATCCTCCTCCAATTCTTGGTTTTTCAACACGAATTTTTGATTGAGGAATATCTAATGCGTTGGCAAGAATTCTTCGGCAATGGAAAACAATTTGAGTGGAAGAAATAACATGAAGTCTTCCATAAGGGTCAATTTCACAATAAGTTCTAAAAGTTTCCATCATTGCTTGTTGGTTTGCTTTTGTGTGATAGGTTCTTTCAATGACTTGATCACAAGAAGCAAATACTTTTTCTAAATCACCTTGACTTGATGAATCTGTTGCCACAAGATTTCTATGATTATCAGCGCCTACTGGACATAAAGCTTTCCAATTTTCTTCAGGATGAACTAAGATGTTATTATCTTTTGCTTTCGTAAAATCAAGAACAGGTGTTAAAACTTGATACTTTACTTTAATAATTTTTAAAGCACGATCAACAACCTTTTCATTAATACCAGCAACAATAGCAACAGCATCTCCTACAAAACGAACTCTTTGATCTAAAATTAAACGATCATAAGGGCTTGGTTCTGGAGGCGTTTGACCTGCCATAGTAAAACGTTTTTGAGGAACATCTTTATACGTATACACAGCTTCAATCCCTGGGATTTTTTGAGCTTTAGAAACATCAATTTCTTCAATCAAAGCATGAGCATGTGGTGATCTTAACACCTTAACAACTAAACAATCTTGACTTGTTATGTCATCTACATAAACAGGTTTACCAAGCAAAAGATTCATAGCATCTTTTTTCATGACCGGTTTTTCAATATGTTTATAAGCCATTATACATTCCCCTTTTCTTCAAGATAGTTTAGGTAATTTTTTATTCCTCTAAGTTGTCCTTCATAACCTGAACAACGACATAAATTTCCAGCTAAAAATTCTTTAATTTCATCATCACTTGGATGAGGATTTTCTTTTAATAAAGCAAGTGTATTCATCATAAATCCAGGGTTACAAAAACCACATTGTTCAGCTCCTTGGCTAGCAATAAATGTTGCAAGTGGCTTTGCTTCTTCTTGCATCCCTTCTAAAGTAACTACTTTTGCACCATTTGCACGCATTGCAAGAACACTGCATGAAAGCACTGGTTTATCATTTAATAAAACCGTACATAATCCACAGTTACTTGTATCACAACCACGTTTAACACTATAGCAACCATTTTTTCTCACAAAATCAATAAGTAATAAATCAGGTTCTATGTCTTGTACAATTCTTTCTCCATTTAAAGTTAATTTAATTTCCATATACATCCTCCTTTAATTGAAGAAAAGCTCTTTTTATTAAAACTTTTGCAATTTTTTGACGATATTCTTTAGATGCTCTTGAATTGCTTCCTAATTTTAATTCTGATAAAACACATTTTGTAAAATTTTGAATATTTTCTTCAGTAATGCCTGTTTCAAAATAGCTATCTCCATTAATTGCTACAGCATGTAACGGTCTTGCTCCAATGATACATGTATAATGTTGATTTATATTACTAACAGCACAGGTTAAAACAGGAAAATCTGTTGAAATATTTCTTTGTGATAAATAAACCACATTTGTTGGTACTTTTTTAATAATAACTTTTGTAAGAATGTCTTTTGTAAATTTCATATTCGCAAATTCTTTGATAGAAACCCGCCCAGTTGGATAAAGTTCTACCTCACAATCAAGCGCCATAAAAAGTGTTAAAACATCAGAAAAACCAAACCTTCCATAAATAGATCCGCCAATTGTCGCTAAGTTTCTAAATTGAACACCGACAATATGACGTACGCTTTCTTTAATAGCTCCTTGCGTAAAATGGTTTAATTGTTCATTTGTTTCAAGCTCTCTTAAAGTAACCATAGCACCAATATGTATTTCATCACCTATTTCTTCAATTTGATCTAAATGTAAATCAGATAAATCAATAGCAAAATTAACATTTCTATTTTGCATTTTAAGCCATAACATACCACCTAAAACAACACTCAGCGGTTTTTTTGCATATTCATAAGCTTCCTCAATTGTTTGAGGTCGCACATAATTTCTAATCGATAACAAAGAAAGCCCTCCTTTATTGTTTTTCTTTTGGTAATAAAATATTTAAAATAATTGCTACAAAAGCAGCAGGTACAATTCCTGATTCTCCACAAATCATTTGAATCGCTTGTGGAAGTTGCACTAAAATTGCACTATTTGCACCAATACCATAACCTAACCCTAAAGCAACTGAGACAATTGTCATTGAACGAGCAGTAAGAGGTTCTTTGGTAATTAATTGAATTCCAGACATAACAATTGATGAAAACATGATGACTGCTGCTCCACCTAATACGGATTGAGGCATAATTGAAACTAGTGCTGCTAATTTAGGAAATAAACCACAAATAATTAGGAAAATCGCACCACACGCTAAAGCAAAACGATTGACAATTTTAGTCATTGTTACTAACCCAACATTTTGTGAAAAAGATGTATTTGGTAAAACACCAAATAAAGCAGCAATGGATGAACCAATACCATCACAGATAACACCACCTGATAATTCTTGATCTGTAGCTTCTCTTGACATTCCACCTTCCATAACACCAGAAATATCCCCAACAGTTTCAACAGCTGTAACAATAAACATAATTAAAACTGGTAAGATTGCTCTTAAATCAAAAACTGGTTTTACTGGCATGAGTTTTGGTAAGGCAAACCATTTTGCTTGAGCCACCTTATCCCAATTTAAAACCCATGATTTAACAAACTCTGTTCCATCACTGGCAACACCTGTTGTTGAAATAAACAATGGTAAAATCATACATAAAACATAACCACAAATAATTCCAATTAAAACAGCCGAATTACTTAACATTCCTTTTGTACCATGTTTAAAAGCTAAAATAACAATTAAAACAAATAAACCAATTAAAAGATTTTCTACAGATCCATAATCTTTAGCACTACTTCCTCCCCCGAAAGAAGCAACACCAACACCAATTAAAGACAAACCAATGGATAAAACAACTGTTCCTGTAACAACAGATGGAAAGAAACGACGTAATGGCTTTAAAAGAAAACCTAAAACCGTTTCAAATAAACCACCAATAATACTTGCTCCCATGATGGCACCATATCCTAAAACACCACCACCCATTACATGAGCAACACTTTGGAAAACACCAATAAATCCTGAACTTGTTCCCATGATAATTGGGACTTCCCCACCAATAGGACCTATTGAAAATAATTGTACTAAAGTAACGACACCTGCAATAAGCATTGCATTTTGTAAAAGTGAAACTTGAATTGCAGCAAATACATCTGCATCATGCATTGCAGCACAAGCCCCCGTAATAATAAGTACTGGTGTTAAGTTACCAACGAACATTGCTAGAACGTGTTGTAAACCTAAAATAATTGCCTGTTTTAAAGGAATTTTCCCTTCAAAATCATAAGGACTTGTATACTCTTTTTTTTCCATATTCTCTCCCTCATATTTAAACTAACCTTCTAAAAACAAGAAAATTGTAGCATAACTCTATTTTTTCATCAAGATAATACAAAAAAATAGATTTATAGACATAAAAAAAGCAGCTAATGCTGCTTTATAGGAAGAAATAAAACATCATTACTTCCTCCACAAATCATTCCTAAATTGGCACTTTCGCTATTATTTAATTCATAATGTTTCATCATTACCTGATGACAATTATTAGCATCTAAAATAGCTTGATATTCTTCTCTTCCCCCACCAATAGAACCAATAATTCCTTTTTCATTGACAAACATCATACTACCAACTGTACGTGGTGTTGATCCTTTTTTATCAATAATAATACATAAAACACCATCACCTTGTACTTCTAATAAATCATTTGTTATACTTGAATATTGATGTTCATTTTTAATAGCTATAATTTCAGACATGATACTGACGGCAATCTCTGCAGGGGTTATCGCTTTTATTGGAAGTCCAATAGGTGCATGTACTTTACCAAGTTCAACTTGTTGATATCCTTCTTCTAGTAAAGCATCATAGGTTTGTCTAACTTTCTTCTTGCTTCCAATCATTCCTACATAAAGGCTTTGTCGAAAAAGTGTCTTTTTTAAACACAAACGATCATCTTTATGTCCTCTTGTCACAATAACATAACATGTATTTGCTTCCTTAGGAAAATAGGAATCAGCTTTATCAAAAGAAGCACAATGAATTTCATTTGCTTCTGGAAATAATTCTTTACATGCAAATTCTTTTCTTTCATCAATAACAATCGTATAGAAATCCAACATAGAAGCAAGTTTATTTACATATTGACTCACATGTCCTGCACCCAAAATAACAAGTTTCGGTTGTGGTAAGAACCATTCTTCATTAATAAGTGTTACCTCTTTTTGATTTTCTAATAACGAAGCGAGTGCTTTTTCATAAAGCGAACTTGCTCCGTTTACTTGAATTTTAATAGGAACATTATATTTATTAATTTTTTTTAAATAGATGTTGATAAGTTGTTGAATAAAAAGACTATCTACTCTTTGATTTCCATCAACTTTCATTTCTTGATAACCATGAACGACATCTTGAACAGGTTTTCCAAGTCCTTTTAAAGAAGTAATTAAAATAATTTCATTACTGTCTTTGTCTACAACAGGTTCATGATTTCTTGGATATTTTAAAGGTAATCCATGAGAACCATCAGCTTCAATTAAAATTACATCTATTTCTTTTTTTAATCTTTCTAACACTTCATCATCTAAAGCTTTAATTTTTTGATTTTTGGCTTTGCTACCTGCATGTACGTAGCCACGCTTTTTAATTTCATTTATAATTTCTTCATAACTCGGATCGACTAGTGTATTTTCTTCAATTTTCATATGAGTAGAAGTTGTCATTAAAACAGTCTTACCTTCTTTTAAGTATTGATCTTTTAACTGTTTTATTTTTGTTGTCTTTCCACCTGAACCAATAACACTAATTATCATAATTACCCTCACTAATTTCTTGAATTGCTTTGATGAAAAATTGTATTTCTTCTTTTGTATTCATAAATGAAAGTGATACTCTTACGATTCCACTTTTCACTGTATCGAGATGTTGATGCATCAAAGGTGCACAATGAGTACCGCAACGAACCGCAATATCATATTTATTATTTAAAAGATCTGCCACTTGAAAACTATCCATTCCTTGTATATTAAATGCAAGAATTGGTGTTCTTTCTTTAAAATCGCCATACAAAACAACTTGTGGAATATTTTTTAAACCATCATATAAAAGTTCAACTAATTCATTTGTGTATTTTGATTTTTCATCTTGATATTTCATTAAATAAAAAACACCTGCCTTTAAAGAAGCGATTCCTGTCATATTACGTGTCCCCGCTTCAACATGTTCAGGGTAGTAATCACTTTGAAAATGATTAAAAGAGTCCATGCCTGTTCCACCACTTATTAAAGGTTCTATTTCTATAGATTGAGCTAAACAAAAACCACCAACTCCACTATTTCCAAGCAACCCTTTATGACCACTAAAACATAAAATATCTAAATTCATCTTTTCCATATCAATTAGAAGATGTCCCGCACTTTGGGCAACATCACTCATCATTAAAATACCATGTTCGTGCGCTAGTTTTCCAATTTCAGCAATTGGATAAATTTCACCCGTTACATTAGAACTTTGTGTTACAATAATCATTTTTGTCTTTTTTTGAAGATTTTTTTTAATATTCTCTACTGTAGGTGAGGTAATAGATAACGTAATAATATTTGCTTTTTCTAATTGATAAAGCGGTCTTAAAACACTGTTATGTTCAGCGTAGGTCGTAATCACGTGATCACCTTTTTTGAGAATACCTTTAATACATGTATTGAGACTTTCTGTATTTCCACTATTTAAGACCACGCATCCATCTTGAGGTACATGAAAATATTTTTTAATAAGTTTGCGTGTTTGATAAATCAAACGACTCGCATTTAAACTTGTCACACTGGTAGAACGATTCGCGTTGGTACAATGATTCATACAATCAATTACTGCATCTTGAACTTCTTTAATTTTGGGAAAACTGGTTGCTGCTTGATCAAGATAAATCATTTCTATGTCCTCTTAAATAAAAGATAGCTTCAATGACACCACCAGCAATGCAGCGTGCTTTATCGGAAATCGTAAAACAATTTTCATATTCATCTTCACGTGGATCAATATCTGCCATTTTAAAACCTTGAGTGACTACAAAGCCTTCTTTAATCAAGCCACGAAGTAATCCATCCATTGTCGCATAAATCGGTGTTTGATCAACATAAGCAATCACTTCACCTTTTTTAACAATATCTGTTAAATGCCTTACATGTTTTACAGTTCCTTCATTAGGAGAATGAATAACACGTTCTTTTCCATAACCTTTAATGACACCTGGTACACCTGTATTTTTTAAAGCAGATCCTTGATAAATCGTTCTTCCAAGTTTATGCCCTCGCATCGTTTCAATAACAACATCAACATCTTTACCTGCCATAAATCCCGGACCTAAAGCAATGGTAATTGGAGCCATTTCTTTTGTTGTTCCTAAATTCTTTTTAGCAAGAATGGCATCAACAACAACATCTGGCTTGAAATAATCAATGGCTTTAGCCTCTGGATCAATCAATAACGTCACTTTATTTTCCATTAAAAATTGTTTTGCTTCATTATAGTCATGTGCTAGATAACAAGTGACATCTTCTACTTGTTTTTGCGTATCGTAAATAGCTTCACAAAAAGCAACATTTCTTCGAATGGCACTAGGTTTTTCAATTTCTAAAATCAAGACCTTAAATCCACATTTAAAAAGTTTATAAATGGTCCCTGTAGCGATATCGCCACCACCTCTTACAATAACTAGATCTTTCATTTATCTTTTATGGCTTGATAATTTTTTCAGCCTTCTCCATTCTTTCAACAATATCATACATGTTTGTGACAGCTCCTACTTGTAATAACTCTTTACGGTTAAAGAAATCGAGACATGTTCCACAACTTACAATATCAACACCTTGACTTTCAAGATATTTTAAATCATTTAAAATATCTCCCTCATTTGTAGTAAGGAAAATACCTTCATTATAAAAAATCATTTCTTTAGGTAATTGATCTTGTTTTGTAAGTGCAAAGATAAATGATTTCATTAAAACAACACCAAGTTCTTCATTGCTTCCCATTGTTTTACTTGAAATAACAACAACATCTCCACTTTTTTCATTAAAATCTAATTCTTCATCAATACCTTCTTTAGCAATAATTGCATAAAAATCATCTCCATCATCACCTGTAACAATTTGATAATGTCTTACTCCTGCAAATTTTGTTAAATTTTCAATCGCAATCTCATTATCAACGAGTACTTTTACTTCATCAATTTCTTTTAATAATTCCTTTGTTTTTACAACTGGTAATGGACATTCAAGTCCTCGAGCATCTAAAATTTCCATAATAATCTCCTAACGTACATAAATATTAAATTGATCTTTTTCAACGATTTTACCAATCACATAACAAGCAAGTCCTGCTTGGTTAAAATCATTTAAAATATTTTCTATATCATCACTTGCAACACTGGCAAGAAGTCCTCCACTTGTTTGTGGATCATAAAGAATTTCTTCTAAAATAAAGTTTTCCTTGTCAAAACAAACTTTATTTTTCATTGCATTACGATTATGCTGTCCGCCTCCACTTAAATAAAATTCATCAACATAATAAGGACAATCCTTAAAATAAGGAATACTTTCTTTATCTAAAAATGCACTTGCCTTTTCATTGAGCATTTCATCTAAATGAACAAGGAGCCCAAAACCTGTCACATCCGTTAAAGCATGAAGTGTATATTTACTTAAAACATCGAATGCATATTTATTAAGTGTTGTCATGCTCTTAAAAACCTCATCAAGTATTTCTTGACGTGCATCATTTAAACGATAAGCATTTAATGCCAAACCTACTCCTAGTTTTTTAGTAAGAATTAATGTATCTCCCACTTGTACACCATTATTTTGAATCATTTTATTTGGATCTACTATTCCGGTAACACTTAAGCCATATTTTGTTGATTCATCTTTGATGGAATGTCCTCCTGATAAAACAACTTTTGCTTCTTTTAGTTTATCATTTCCACCTTCAATGATTTTTCCTAAAATATTTAAATCATCTTGATCGTTAAAACAAACAATATTTAACGCTGTCAAAGGCGTTCCACCCATAGCATAAACATCACTTAAAGCATTCGTTGCTGCAATTTGTCCAAATAAATAAGGATCTTCTACCATTGGTGGAAAGAAATCAAGTGTTGAAACAATGGCTTGATGTTCATTTATTTGATAAACAGAGGCATCATCATGACTATCAAAGCCAACAAGTAAATTAGAATTGGGATATTTATCGATTTTTTCTAAAATATGAGTTAATTTTTTAGCGCCTAATTTAGCACTACAGCCACCACTTTTACAATAAAGTTTTTCTTTCATTTAAAACACAACCTTTACTATTTTTTCATAATGAATTTGATTTTCTTCAAGAAAAATCTTCCACTTTTCCATTTCTTTATTTTGACAAGAAAAACACATGCCACATCCTGCATCAATAACAGATGGTTTAGGAATTAAACGTCCTTTCATAGAAGATGTTTGTTTAGCATCTAAATCCATTGCATAATCTAATGAATGAAAAGTAATAATTAAATATTCCTGTTTATTCATCTTCAAAAATCTCCTTAAACCGAACACCTGCATATTCATTCATTTCTTGAATAAATTTTTCATACTTTTCTAACAATTCTTCGCCTTCTTGAGTAAGTTTACTACCCCCACCATCTTTACCACCACTAATACGTTCAACAAGAGGCATGTCTAAATCCTCTTCCGCTCTCTTTAAAATTTTCCATGCCTTCGAATTTGACATTTTCATAGCTTTGTAAGCTCCTGATAAAGAACCAAAACTTTGCGTTTTTTTCATCAGTTCATAAACACCTTTACCAAAGCTTTTTTCTTGGTTATAAAGACGAATCTTTAAATCAAATTTTTGTGGATTTTTATAAGTCATTTTTATCCTTTCGAAAGTCCACAATTTGGAAAAGTACAAACAGGACAATTTAAACAAAGTCCTCCTTCACCAAGCAAAGCAAGTTCGTCACTGGTAATTAAATCTTTAGCAAGAAGTCTTGGTAAAACAACATCAAAAATTGTTCGACGTGAATACATGACACATCCTGGTAATCCAACAATTGGAACATCGCCTTTATAACTTAATAAAAACATTGCTCCAGGAAGAACAGGTGCTCCATAGCTTATAATTTTTGCACCTGTATTTTTTATCGCCAGTGGCGTTTTATCATCAGGATCAACAGACATTCCTCCTGTGCATAAAACAAGATCCACTCCTTGTTTTAAGGCTTCATTGATTTTACTAGTTGTCATTTCATGATCATCTAATGATAAACTATGGTAAGTAACTTCTACCCCGTATTCTTTTAATTTTTCTACGATGACTGGCGTAAATGTGTCTTTAATTCTCCCTTTATAAATCTCTGAACCGGTAGTAATAATTGCTGCTGTTTTTATTTGATAAGGCATGATTTTTAAAATAGGTTTTTGAACTTTTTCTTGGATTTGTTGCATCTTTTCTTTTTCAATAACGAGTGGAATAATACGCATACCTGCAAGTTTATCCCCTTTTTTTACAGGTACATTTCCTTGTCTTGTCGCAATCATCATTTTTCCAAAAGAATTGACCTTAAAAAGTTCTTCTCGATTTACTTTAAATAATCCATCAATTGTACTTGTAAGTTCAATTTTTCCTTCACTAATAGCGCTTTTTTTCATATATTCATTGAAACAAAGATTACATAATATTTCTGCTGCATCATTTTCATGTATCATTGTTTCATCTTTTTCAAAAACATAAAGATGTTCTTTCCCTAAATTCAATAATACTTCAATATCTTCTTCTTTAATAATATGGCCCTTTTTAAAACGTGGCCCTTTTCTTTGGTCTTTTACAATTTCTGTGATATCATGGCAGAGAACACTACCTATGGCATCTTCTGTTTTAATTTCTTTCATGTTATTTATTAACAGTAAATCCGTAATTTTCAAATTGTTTTAAAGAAGATTTCTTTTGAATGAATTTTATGAATTTTTCAGTTTCATCACTATGTTTTGTTTTAGCAAGTTTTGCAACTGGGTAAATAACAGGTTCATCTAATAAACTATTTTCACATGTTGTAAGGACTTTTACATCTTTACTACTTTTAGCATCTGTTGAATAAACAATACCTACTTCACTTGAAGACGAAGCAACCCAGTTTAATACTTCAGTGACATTTCCCCCTAAACTATATTTTGAACTTAAAGCATCATAGAGCCCTAAATGAGTTAATGCCATTTTTGCATATTGACCAGCAGGTACAACCTCAGGATCTCCAATCGCAATTGTTTCTGCTTTTGCGATATTAACAAAATCTTTTACTTCTGTTGTTGTTTGTTTACCAGTAATTAAAACAAGTTTATTTTCTAATAAATCAACAACATCCTTTTTATTGATGTATTTTTCATCAACAAGAGCATCCATTTGTTTTGTTGCTGCAGAAAAGAAAACATCTGCCTTTAATCCTTGTTCAATTTGAATTTGTAATTTACCACTTGAATCATAAACACCTTGAACTTTGATATTTGGATTTTCTTTTTCAAATTCAGGAATAATTTTGTCTTCAAACGTATTTTCCAAACTTGCTGCAGCAGCAAGTATCAATGTTACTTCTTCTTGTTGATCTTGAGTTGGTGAACAACCACATAAAGTAAAAATCGTTAATAAACTACACATTAAACTTAATAACTTTTTCATTATTCCAACCTCCCTCTTTTTATTTTTAATTTATTATCACACATCACTTCCATTTCCTTTAGACTATGTGTTACAAACAGACATTTCTTTTGATATTCAATTAATTTTTTCTTTGTTTCATTTAAAAGTATTTCCTTTAATGATTCATCTAAGGCACTAAAGGGTTCATCTAATAAAACAAGATTTGTATCATAAACAAGTAATCGTGCTAAAGCAACGCGTTGTTTTTGTCCTCCTGAAAGCTGACGAGGATATCTTTTTTGTAAATCATCTATTTGAAAGACTTTCATGATTTGTTGAACTTTTTCTTTAATCACTTGTTTATCTTCATGATGCGCTTTTAAAGGAGCAGCAATGTTTTGATAAACATTCATATGATCAAATAATGCGTAATTTTGAAACATATATCCTATTTTTCTTTTTTGTGGGGAAATATTAATTTTTAAATCACTGTCAAATAAAACTTCATCATCTAAAACAATACGTCCTGCATCCGGTGTCATAATTCCAGCAATACATTTTAAAACCATACTTTTTCCACTTCCACTTGGTCCCATTAAACCAAGGCGGTCTTCATGACTTTCAAAACAGACATCTAAATCGTATTCTGACAATTTTTTAAAGATTACAACTTCTAATTTCATCTAAAAACTCCTTTTTTTCTTAATAGAGTATTGATAAACATTGACACCAACAACAGCTATCAAACAAATAACAACGATAATAAAAACATAAACACCTGCATTATCGTAATTTCCTGACATGACTTCACTATAGACCGCTAAAGGTAAAGTTCTTGTTTTTCCAATTATATTTCCTGCAAGCATAGCCGTTGCTCCAAATTCCCCTAAACCTCTTGCAAAAGATAGAACACCCCCACTAATAATCCCTGGCATAGCTTCAGGTAAAATGACTGTAAAGAAAATGCGTTTTTCTGACATTCCCAGTGTTCTTCCTGCGTCAATTAAATCATGATCAACTTGTTCCATGGCTGCTTTGGCACTACGATACATTAAAGGAAAAGAAATCACGACAGCAGCAATAACTGTTGCTGAAAAACTAAAAGCAATTTTATAATGAAAAACATGAAGAAAAAGTTTTCCAATAGGTTGATTAACCCCAAAGATCATTAGTAAGAAAAATCCCATAACTGTTGGTGGTAAAACAAGGGGAATGGTAAAAATACCGTCTAAAATAATTTTCGTTAAATCATGTTTTCTATTCAACGTCCATTTTGCAAGAAATAAACCTAAAAAGAAAGTAATGATAATTGTAATAATTGCTGTTTTTAAAGAAATATAAAGAGGTGATAAATCAACCATCATTTCGAGCACAATCATGTGCCTCTCCTTTTAAAATTTCTAACCCATGTTTTAAAGGATCAATAATAATATCTAAACTTTCTTTAACAGCTTTTAAACTTCCTGGCAAATTAATAATCAATGTTTGATTTCTTAAAATAGATACGCCTCTAGAAAGCATGGCACGATTAGTATATTTCATTGATTCATAGCGAATTGCTTCACTAATACCCGGTACATTTCGTGTTGCTACTTTTAGTGTGGCTTCTGGTGTGACATCTCGCATACTTAACCCTGTTCCACCAGTAGTAATAATCAAATCATTATGACAACGATCTGATAAATTAATCAATGCTTGTTCAATTAAAGCTTGTTCGTCAGGAAGGATTTCATAAGAAGTGACATAATAGCCTCTTTCTTTAAAATAATCTTGGATGTAAGACCCACTTAAATCTTCTCTTAAGCCCTGACTGCCTTTATCAGAAAGTGTTAAAATTGCCACACGTAAACGTTTATCTTTTTCTTTTAAAACTTCAACTGAATCATTCAATTGAATCGTTCCTCCTTTTAAAACACGTGAAAATAAGCCGTTTGTGGGCATAATACATTTTCCTACTTGATGATAAATGGCACAGTGATTATGACAGCTTTTTCCAAGTTGAGTAATTTCAAGGATAACATCACCTATTTTAAGACAGGTTCCTACTTCAATTGCATTAAAATCAATTCCTGAAATAAGTAAATTTTCACCAAAAGAACCATCTTCAACAGTAGAACCCATTTGTTTAAACGCTTCCCTAGTTTCATAAGATAACAAGGAAACCTGACGATGCCAAGAACCCGCATGTGCATCATTTTTAAAACCATAATTTTCAATAACTTCGATTTTTTCAACAGGTATTTTTGCTGTACCTTTTTTTTTACTTAAACAGATTGCTTTTACTTTTCCTGCCACTTAAAATCACCACTCTTTCCACCACTTTTACTAACTAAATGAATATTTTTTATTTCCATTTCTTTACTAACAGCCTTCGACATATCATAAATTGTAAGCAAAGTTGCGCTCACGCCATGAAGTGCTTCCATTTCAACTCCAGTTTTTCCTAGACATGTAACTTTACAATAAGTTTCAATTACTTCTTTTTCACGATTGATATTAAAGTCCACTGTAATCTTACTTAAAAGTAAAGGATGACATAAAGGAATAATATCACTGGTTTTCTTTACTGCCATAATTCCAGCAATTCTTGCTACTGAAAGAACATCCCCTTTTTTCATTTGATGATTTTCAATTTTCTCAAGTATTTCTTTACCAACATAAATTTCACCATAAGCAAGTGCACTTCTTTGAGTGGTGTCTTTTGAAGACACATCTACCATAATAGCATTTCCTTTTTCATCAAAGTGTGTAAAATCCATATTATCCTCCTATTTCATTCATTCTTGTATAAGAAATATCTTCTTCAAAATGATGTTCTTTTGGTTTTAGTTCAATTGCTTTTTCAAGATGTAAACGCAATTGTTTTTCATTATTAAGATACGGCTTCAAATCATACATTTCTTCATAAAACAAACAGGGCTTGATCTTTCCTGTACTTGTTAAACGAAGACGATTACATTGATGACAAAACTTATAATGTAATGCTTCAATAAAACCAATATAACCAGCATAACCTTCTATTGTATAATAATGTGCTGGGCCATTTCCTAATTTATCTAGACATTCTTGAATTGGATATTCCTTTAAATACTTTATAACATCTCTTATTTTTTGATTTCGTTGTTCTCTATTTAAAGGCATGAGTTCAATAAAACGTACTGCTATTTTTTTATCTTTAATCAATTCCAATAGATCATTCAAACGCTTTAAATGAAAGGTATCATCCATCACACAATTAATTTTTACAGGAATTTTAAGTTGATAAGCATAAAACAAATTATCTAAAACTGTTTCTAAACAATTTTGTCGCGTCAATAAAAAATATTCTCTTAAATCTAGTGTATCTATTGAAAAATTAATACCATCTATTCCTATTTCTTTTAAACAATCTAAATCTTTTTTAGTAAATAAAGAACCATTCGTCGTTAAAGTTACTTCTACCCCTCTTTTCTTTAATTCTTTAATAAAGAAAAGATAATCTTTTCTAATTGTTGGTTCCCCACCTGTAATTTTAAATTTGTTAATTCCTAATTGAATAGCTTTATCAACAATGAGTAATAATTGTTCATAAGATAAAATATCCTGATGTTTTAATTTTCGTGGATGATCACTTTTACAATAAGTACATTGAAAATGACAACGATCTGTAATGGAAATACGCATATAATCTATTTTTCTTTGATATGAATCTAACATAAGCCCTCCGTTATTTTCAAATGAGAATAACCCTATAAATAATTTAATAGATTATCTTGCAAATTTCAACAAAATATTTTGGACAAAATAAAAAAACTAGAATTATTTTTTAACCCTAGTTTTTTATAATTAATGTGTATGCCCTTCAACAGCAACAATATCTTCTGAATTTTCAGCAATCGCTTTACAAGCAGCTTCAATTCCTTTAACAATTGTATCAAGTGATAAACTTGGTGTATTCGTTGGACGATTAACAACTTGGCTTGTAATAAATGGTACATGCATAAATCCTCCACACATTGATGGATATTTTTTAGCAATTGTATAAAGAACACCATACATTAGATGGTTACATACAAAAGTTCCTGCCGAATTGGAAACACTTGCAGGAATATCTGCTTTTCTAATTTCAGCAACCATTGCTTTGATTGGTAAAGATGAAAAATAAGCATTTTCTCCATCTTCAAAGATTGGTCCATTTAATGGTTGATTTCCTTCATTATCAGGAATACGTGCATCATTAATATTGATAGCAACTCTTTCTGGTGTTAAGTCAAATCTACCACCTGCTTGTCCAATACATAAAACGACATCAGGATGTTCTTTTTCAATAGCATTTGTAACTGTAGCAATTGATTTATAGAAAACAGTTGGTACTTCTAATTTAACGATTTCAAGATCACCAATTTTGTCTTGAACACGTTTGACAGCTTCTAAAGCTGGATTGATTTTTTCTCCTCCAAAAGGATCAAATGCAGTTAATAATAATTTCATTTCATTTCCTCCTAGAAAGCTAATACATACATTAAAACAATGTGTATTGCTAACATAATTAACGCAACAGGTAATTGTGAAACTATTATAGCATATTTACTCTTCGTTTCCAATAAAGCCGCTGGCATAATATTGAAGTTTGCAGCCATTGGTGTCATTAATGTACCACAATATCCTGCAGTTAAACCTAAAGCACCAACAACAACTGGATTAGCACCTTGAGCGATTAAGAATGGATAACCAATACCCACTGTAATAACTGCAAAGGCAGCAAAACCATTACCCATAATCATTGTAAATAAAGCCATACCAATACAATAAACAGCAACGGCAATAAAATGATTTCCTTCAGGAATAATAGCACCTACTCCTGCAGCAATAACAGCACCAACTCCAGCAGCTGTAAATAATGAACCTAAAGCTGCTAAAACTTGTGGTAGGATACCTGTTGTTCCTACGTTATCTGTTAAACGAATACCATCCTTAAATGGTAAAGAAAATTTAGGTTTGAAAATAAAGTAAGCAACAATTAAACCAACAATAGCACTAATACCAATGGCATTGTTTGCTCCTAAATTTGTAAAGAATGTTGCAACAACAACTGCTGATAAAGCTAAAACAACAGGTGGAATAAATGATTTATATCCATATTTATCTGCGTTTTCTCTTGTTTCTTTAGCAGTAGGAATATTCACTGCCGCTGGTTGTACTAAACCAGTAGCAGTTAAGATAGCTAAAACAATAATACATGCCCCTGTGATCCATGTAGGAATATAAGGACCAACAATGAAGGTAATAGCTAAAATAAACCAAAAGATTGATGTTGTTGTTCGTTTTTCAACTTCTTTATTTTTTAAAGCACTGACACCCGTAAAAGCAAAAATAAGTCCAATAATACAATAGAAAACTTCTGCTAAAATTGTACTTGTATTCCAATCTATTTCTAACATACTATTTTTCTCCTCCTTGCTTTTTACTAAAACGTTTCTTTAATTTACGATCATACCATAAAGCATAACCAATACCCACAATAACTGAAATAACAGCAATTGGAATTGAATTTAAAGCAATTTGATTAGCAGTTACTTCTTGAGCAATATTGTGTGATTTGAAGATTTCATTTAAAGTCGAAACAATCAATAAAGTTCCTGATGAACCCATGAAACAGTTTTGAGCAAAGAAATTCCCATAGTTTTCTGTTCCTGCAGCCATCCCTTTAATTTCATCTTCAGTTTTTTCATCAACTTCTCCATATTTAGCAATCGCACATGCTTGTGCCATTGGGTTGATTAAAGGACGGATAAATTGTGGATGTCCTCCAATACGTAATGAAAATGCTGAAGCAATTGTACGAATGACTTGCCAAATAGATAATAAACGACCTGTTGTTGCACTCTTGATACCTCTGATAAAATCAACAGCTTTATCGCGAAGTCCCATACGTTCACATATACCAATAACTGGTAATGTTAAAATAAATAATGTTGCCGTACGGTTTGTAAGGAAAGCAGCTCCAAGTGTTGATAAAATATCCATAATAGACATTCCACCAACTAAACCAGTAACGATACCTGCAACAACTACAGTAGCTAATGTATCAAATTTTAAAGCAAAACCAATGATAACAATAACTATCCCGATAAGTTTGATAGCGTCTCCCATTATAAAATTCCTCCTTAATGACTGTAAAATTATATACTGAATTCATCTTTTTTGCAAATTCATTCCTTATATCGAAAAAAACGGAATTTATCCGTTTTTCTTTGTTACATATTTATTTACTTTTGCACTTTTCAACAGGATATTTCTTTTCATTCATTGCCATTTTCATATCAACAATTTCATCAACATCTAAATTAAGTTTATCTAACAAATCTTGGCTATAAATAATGACATCTGCTAACTCTTCTTTAACATGTTGTAAATCAAAGTTTTCTTCGTCCCATTGAAAACATTCTAAAAGTTCGCTTGCTTCAATAGAAATAGATTTTGCAAGATTTGCAGGCGAATGAAATTGATCCCAATTACGATCCTCTGTAAATTTTCTAATACGTGTAAGTGTTTTTTCTTTCATCTTCTTCTCCTATGATTTCTTGTTCTAATTTAACATTATATTTTAACATATAATCAATAACTTCTTGATGTCTATCCTTAACTGAAAGTAATCTCTTGCGATCATTTTCAGTTAAAGGTTTTGTATAAGCTTTATACTTTTTCAACATATTAACGTTCATTTTATATGTTTGAAAAGGAATTTGCGTTTTCTTTATTAAAGATTCATAAATATGGAAACCACCTGCATCAATATCGCCAAAATGAAGATAAGAAACTCTTTCTCCTAAAAAATCATAAAGACACTTTAAAAATGCTTCTATAACATGATTATGAAAACCATTTGTAAAAATAAAGAAAGTGTCTTTTAAAGATATATCATGAAATGATGTTAAATTTTCAACCGTCATTACCTGTCTTGCATCTATTCGTTTTATTTTTAAATCTTTAATACAACTACTTGGTAAAACAAAATAATGATTCATTTCATTTAAATCAATAATTTGTTCATTGATTTGTAAAATCGCACTTCCTTTTAAATAAACATAGGCTGGATTTTTACGTATATAAAATAGTTCAAAAGCATCATCTATATTTTCAATAGAATCATCATAAAAATCTTTAATAATATGATATATTTTATTTTTATATTTTTCTAACTTCTTAGTATCACCCAATACTTTTTCAGAAAACTTTCTAAAAGAAATCTCTTCTTCTTGATTTTTCATTCCCTGCAGTATTTTCATAACATTCTTTAAATCTTCTTGATCATAGACTTTTAAATAAGGTAATACACTTTCATAGTTGAAAACTTTTTCTTCCATTGCTATTTGAAAATCTTTAAAAAAAGAATCTAGCTCATACATTTTTAAACAATTTAAATATCGATTTCTTTTTTCTTTAAGCGGTGTTCTATCTAATTCTTGATAAATCTTTGAAACACGTTCTTCTGTTGGAACAAAAATAAGTTTTCTGTTTCCTTCTATGCTTCCCTTTGCAAATTGAATAAGATCTTCTTTTTCTAATTGAAGAACAACATCTTCAATCTTTTCAAGAACTTCTGGATATCGACTCTGTCCATATTGAGGATAACGTTCATGTAAAACAATAGAACTTTTTTGTGGTTTTAAAGATTTTCCTTTGTAGTAACTACTCTTTTCATAACGTTCAATAAAGTTATTTAAAATATCTTCTCTATAATTCTTCATCTCTAAACCCTTCGACAAAGGAATGTTGATTTTGTTTAATAACAAGCAATCTTGTATTAACATAAGGAATAATTGTACTTGCTCTTGAAGGTGGTACCGCAATAAACGTTTGGATTTCACGTTCATTATAGAACTTGATCATTTCTTGAATTCTTTGTTCATCCATATTATTAAAAGCTTCATCAAAAATAACAACACAACCAAAACCTTCATTTTGATTTCGATTACGTACAACTTGTTCAAAACTTGCTGCCATAATTACATAGAATGGTGTTTGTGTTTCTCCACCTGATTTTTCTTTATTGACTTTTGAAAAATAAGCAAAATCCCCACTATTATATTTTATTTTAATATCATAATCTAAATAATTACGATAATCTGTATATTCTAGTAACATCTTTTCTGTTTCTTGATCATTTTCTACTGATGAAAGTTTAATAAACAACTCATCCATAATTCTTCTTTGATTTTCATTCAATGTTTCCGATAAAAGATTATTTGCCATATATTCTTTACCTGATTGGATAATTTTATAGTATTCTTTAAAATCATCTCTTGAAGTTGGTGAAACACAGAATTCATAAGTTTCCCCATTGAAATCTCTTTGTGCTAACCCTTTATTTAATTCATAAATATCTTTTTTCGCATTTTCAATCTTTTCATTTAATCCTGAAATAAAAGAGGTTTTAAAGGATTCTTCGCATTTTAATTTTGCTTGTCTTGTTTTTTCTTCTTTAGAAACAATATCCATATCTTTCAATTGATGAAATCTATGCTTATAACTTTCGATATCTTTTAAAGAATTTTCAAAGCCTATATTATATTCATTATTATAATCTTTCATCTTCATTTCAATTTGAGATTCTACTTGACGAGCTTTATCTTGAGAAACTGACTTTTGATAATCAATTTCATTTTTCATCGATTTAAAATCTTTTACAAAACGTTTTAAATAGACAATGACTTTTTGATCAGCTTTTTGTGAAAGTTCTAAATGATCCATTTCAAATTGAATGATTTTTTCATGCAAAACATCACAACTTTCTTGAGTTTGTTCAAGCTGTTCTTTAAACGTTTCAAGATTATTTTCTAGACTTCCTTTTTTCATTAACGCATTTTCTTTTTCTTTTTTTGTTTGATCAAGTTGTTTCTTTACTGCTTCACATTCTTCTTGTAAAGAAATAATGGAATCATCAAGTTCTAATTTTTGATAACGCTCATTGACTTCCTGGTATTCTTTTTCAAGACTATGATATTTATCAAGAAGATCAATACGATAAAGTATTTTATCAGCATTTGATTTTTTTAATAAAGATTGTGTATTTTTTAATGCTTCAAGTTTTACTTTTTGTTGTTTGATTTCTTGTTGTAATGTTTCTAATTGTTGTTCAATTGTTTTTAATTGAATCTTGATAGCCCCTAAACCAATATAAGGTTTATTATAAATACGGGGGTTAAGTGCTCTTGCTGTATAGTTTTTATAAAGCATGCATGTTGGTGTAATCGCTGTTGGATAATTCCTTAATTGTGTAACATCATCTACGCAGTGAACTTTTGAAAGTAACATGTTAACATACCATCTTGCATATGTATTTTTACATTCTAATTGATCTGCCAAAGTTTCCTTTAAAGCAACATTTCCATATTTAGCAAGTTTAGCAACATCAACAATCCCTACGCCATAGATTCCTCTTTTATTTTTATATTCTTCATAAACAAGAAGAGCGTATTCAAAATATTCTGGCTCAACAATCAAATCAAATCTTTGACTATTTAAATAGCCTTCTAAAGCATTACGCCATTTTTCATCTTTAACTTCTATATATTCACATAAAGGTTTTATTTCAATGCTTTTACCAAAATGTTTTGTAAGTTGTTCATTTAATAAACAAATCAACTCTTGAATTTCTTTACGATAATAAAGTTGGTTTTCTTTTAAAGACGTATATTCCTCTTGATATTGATTATATTGTTCAACATTTTTAGTGATTTCTAATTGTAAAGAAGAGCGTTGATATTCTGTCTTATTTGTTTTTTCGATAATTTCTTGTTCGACTTTTCGTAAATGTGTAGAAAGCGTTTCTGTATGATATTCTTCATTTTCAAGGGCTTTAATAAAAGCTTTTTGCAGACGTAATTCTTTTAAAAGCTTCGCTTCTTGTTGAAGTTCATCTAATAAATCCATATATTCTTTCTGTTTATCCTCTTTTTCTTTTTTTAGACGCTCACATTCTTTCTTTAAATCATTTTTTAAATTATAAGTATCATTTTCTCTTAATGATTGATCGAGTTGATGATATTTTTCTTGGTAACTTTCTTCATCTTGATGAAATTGATTGAGTTTTTGTTGAATAAATTTTAATTGATCTTCAATTGCTTGATATCTTTTTTGACTATTTTCAATTAAAGAACGTAATTCTCTTTCATAAAGCTTTTCTTTCGTACAATCAAGAACATCAATTTGGAAAGCATTCTCTAAATATTGATTATAGAATTGGATAACTTCTTCTAAAGTATCACACTCTTTTTTAGACATTTTTAGTTTTTCTTCAAGGACTTTATAATGTTTAATACTATCTCTTAGGTTTTGAATATCTACAAAGTCTTCTTTAAGTAAAAAATCAACAATGAATTGATAAACATTATCAATTGCTTTAAAAGCAAGTGCCCTTGTTACTAAATCAAAATATTTTAGTTTTACCCCTAAAGCATTTCCAAAAAGTCTTTCTCCTTCTTTAATGGTATCTTTAAAGAATCCTTGTTGATTATGGGTATTAAGTGTATTTTTAAATTCCTTCTTTGTTAAAACTTTCCTTTCTTCAATAAAAGTAACATCATTTATTTGTGAGTCGAGAATTTGAAAAAATTCACGATTAAGACGCCCACCAGATGGTAAATCAATAACTGTTCCAATAATTTGATAATCTTTTGTTTTTTCATCAAAAAATTCTAAAACTATATAAGTTGTTACATCCCCATTTCTTACATATTCATGTCCTTCAATTCCGGTTTTACAACGAATATACGATTCAAGCGTACGATTTCCTATATCACTTGCGGCTTTATTGAATTTACACTTCCCAACTGTAAGTACATATTGAATAGCATCAAGAATTGTTGATTTTCCTGTACCATTTTCTCCTGTAATCAAAGCATTCTTATAAATTTCAAATTCAGTATTTGAAAAAGTATGCCAATTAATCAGTTTCACTTTCGTTAATGTTTTCATGTTGGTCTCCTTTCTTAAATTGTTGGATACGTTGATTTATTTCTTCTATTTTTTGAACAGGTAAAATATAATTGATTGTTGGATAAATAATAAGACGAGAATCATCTTCATTCAAATCGCCAACTCGTTCACAAATATTGTAACGTGATAAAAATTGATAAATCGTTTTTAATTCAGTTTTCTTTAAACGCTCATTATAAATTCCTGTGGCTTCTATTTCTCCATGAAGTTCTCCTAAAGTAATATGAATAAATTCCGTATCTTGAAGTTCTTGTGATTTTTGAAAATAAAGTTTTCTAAGCAACAATAAAACAATCGTTTGCATTTGATTAAGATTTAAATGATTGTAATTATTAATATTATAAATAAAGATGACACGATCTGCTTTATATAAATGAAAATCATAATCTAGCATCATCAAAAAATCTTTAAATAATTGTTCATTTTCACTTATAAAATAATAATCTTCTCGATCTCTTTTACGTCCTCCACATAAATAATTTACCGCTAATAAACGATTTAAAATACGTGAAAATTCTTCTTTCTTTTTTTCAGACAACAATAAATATGCTTGGGACATATTTTTCATTAGTTCATTTTTATTCATCTTCAACTCTCCTTATCATAAATTCTCTAAATTGATAATGTTCTTTTATAATGATTTGATCTTGAGGTTCAATTTTATAACAGGCATTTTGGCTAAAGCCATAAAGCCACGTTAAAATAAACATCGATAAATCTTTTTGATTTTCAAAATAAGTGGAACCTAAAAGAGATTCTTTTTCACTTAATTCTTCTAAAACAACTTTTTCTATTGCTGTCTTCGTATATTTTTCATTACGTTTTAATTTTTCAATGGCCTCTAAACGTGCATTTTCATCTAAAGGGTCATCAATGATTAAATCGACATTCTTTACTTTTTTGATGGTTCTTGGCAAGTAAAGAGAATTTTGATCTAAATATTTATTAACAGAAAGTGTCGTCACATTTTCAAAAGCTTCTATATAATATTGTCCTTCTTTAAGAATATCATTTATTTTGCCACCAATATCTTCTTTAGCGTTCATTAAAAACATAATACGATTTGTTGCTGAAGCAACAAACTTTTCATTCTTTCTATTGATTTCATTAATTAAATCAAGAATACTTTCAAAAGCATCAATAATATACGAAGTTTGTTTATAAAACAAATCGCTAGCTTCTTGGTAAGAAATATCTTTAGAAAGCATTATATTACCAATGATTATTTCTGTTGTTTGTGGATCATCTACTATTTTTTGAATTTGTGAAATAATACTATTTCGATATTTTAAAGGATGATCTTTTGTCGTCAAATTATAAAATGCTCGATCAACAATCTTCATCTGATAATCACTTAATAAAGAATCTAAAATTTGATTCAAATCATTCTTCATATTATCTTTTACTAATCGCTTGATATAACGCTTAATATTTGTATTAAGATTCTTTAATTTTGTCATTAAACTTTTTGTCATGCTATATTGAGCATCAATGATTTTATGTCCATTTTCAATATCAAAGTTTTTAAACTGCGAGTAAATACTATAAACCATACTTGAATATTCAATATCACGATCTTCATCCAAATTCATTAAAGTTTCAATAATACTAATCGCATAGTCTTCAAAACTAGTATAAACTTGATAATTTTCTCCCACTTCCTCACTAATCCAGCCGCATTCTTTTAAGCGACGATAAACATAAAAGGCTCTTTCACGTGGTGATTGAATTTGAACATCTTCTAGTTCAATTAAATGGTTAGTAAAATATTTTGTAAGTTCATAAATAAGATTTTCTTTCAGTGAAGCAAAAGAAGCGTCATCTTTAATATACTCATAAAGAACACCAATACATTCACTAATAACAACTCGATCAGATGTATTAAAAATATTAAAAAACTTTACGGGTAATGTATCAAATATATTAACCATAATTCCTCCCATCAATAAAAAAAGAAAGTATTTTTGATATTTCTATCAATTTCTTTCTTCTTTAATTTCGTTTTATAAATACCTATGTATTTTATAAACAGCTATGCAATTATAACATTTTTTAACCCATTATAAAATAGATTTTATCCTTTTAATCCTCTACTGCAAGTAAACAATCCCCTTTAAAGTATTCTTTAAGAAAGCACTGATTTGATTTTCATTAAATTTTTTCTCTTCAATTAATAATTGTACATCGTATTCAAATTCTAACATATACTCTCGTTTATTTTAGCAATGAATAAGCAATAGCAGCCATAATTCTTGGTCCTTTATTAAGAACTTCTTCATTGAAATCAAATGAAGTATTATGAGGTGAAGCGGTAATATCTGTCAATAATTTCATATAGGTTGCTTTTCCACCATGAACTTGAACATATTCCATCATATAAGAAAAATCATCGCTTCCTCCTAATGGGCTTAAATTTTCTGGTGGTAATTTTAAATCAGGCATTTCTTTTTGACAAAGTGTTCGAATTTGATTCATAAAATCTTCATCACAATTTAAAGCAAATGCTTTTCCCATTTGTTTGATTTCTACAACCGTATCATGCATCAAAGCACAAGCATTAATAATATCTCTTGCATAAATTTCCATATATCGATTAAGCTCACTTGTAACTCCACGAACTTCAATTTCTAATTTAGCTGTATCTGGAACAACGTTTCTTCCTGTTCCCGCATGAACTGTTCCCACATTGACACGTGTTTGTCCATCACTATTTCGAGGAATAGAATGTAAATTAATAATACAATTTGCAGCTGATAAAAGTGCATTTTTACCAAATTGTGGTGATTCAGCAGCATGCGTTGAAACACCATGATAAATGACATCAAGTTTCGTTGTTGCAAACGATTCATTCATTCCAAAATAGAGATCATAATCGCCGACTCGTGGCATAATATGAGCTGCATAAATATAATCAACATCGTCTAGAAAACCACTTTCACAAATAGATTTTGCGCCACGTACGCCTTCTTCTGCCGGTTGAAATATAATTTTTAACGTTCCATGTAAATGTTCACTTAATTCCATTAAAATACGTGCTGTTGTAAGTCCAATGGATGCATGTCCATCATGGCCACAAGCATGCATTGCACCTAAATGGCATGAAGAAAATCCTTCTTGTAAAGGGTAATGACCATCTGTTGAATCTTCAACAAGGCCTAAAGCATCAATATCAAAACGAATGGCGACAACTGGTCCATCTCCCTTTTTTAAAACACCTGCAACTGCTGTCATACCATTTTTAACTTTTTCTAAATATTTTGGATTTGCTCCTTCTTTTTTTGCACGTAAATAATTAAGATTAAAAATCGTTTCTGGTGGTAACCCCATACGCGCATCTTTATCCATGATCTCTTTTCCTACTAAAACCCCATAACCAAGTTCTTCTAAAGTTGTTGCAATTTGACAAGCTGTTCTTATTTCAAGCCAACCTCTTTCTGCATAATGATGAAAATCACGACGTTGTTTAATCGTTTCTTGATGATATTTAAAAGCAAGATCTTTAATTTGTTTATACATTCTATCACTTCCTTGAATTTATTATAGTACAAATAGAAAAAGGATGATAGTTTTTGTATCATCCTTAATAAGTAATTCGATCTTTTTCATCCCTTTTAGAAATATGCATTCTTTAATCACATTTGTTCATCAAATCTTGTACACTTTCTTCATCACCAATTTGATGTCCATAATTATCATTTACACTTTTAAAATTATCCAAGTCTAAAAGTAAAATAGAAAATGGTGTATTATTCTTGATATATTCTTTATGAAGAGTATCTAATTCCGCATGAATAAATCTTCGATTATAGAGTTGACTTAAAGCATGCGTCGCATTTTCTTGTGAAAGTTCAACATTTAATTTTGTAAGTATTTTTGCTTTTTCTTGGTTTTTTCTTAAAGCAACAACATCACTTGTCATATCTTCTGTAATCACAAAAACTCCAATAACTTCGCCAGCTTTATTATGCGCAGGATATTTTCTTGTATGTGCAATAATTGTGTGCCCTTTTTCTGTTTTGCCTTCTGTTTCAACAACATTGATTGCTTTTCCTATTTCCATGACCTTTTGTTCATCATTAAAAGCTTGTTTTGCATGTTCATGCAAATCTAGAAATAAATCAAAGTCCGTTTTCCCTAAAACAGATTCCTTATAATCCTTGAATTGTGGATGCTTATGGTAGAACTGTTCATTGACATAAAGTATTTCACTTTTTCTATTTTTAAACAAAATAACAACGGATCCTTCGGCATGAACAATTGATTCAATTAATTTAAAAGGATCTATTGATAATTCTGTATATAACTCTACAAGTTTCATTTTTTATCGCCATTACTATTTTATCTTTGATAGAGCATAATATAAAGCCTTTCAAAATGAATTTATTTAGTATTTGTTTAGCAAATTTATTTAGCCTAAATAATTTTTTATAAAAAAAGAAGGAGCCTTAACTCCAGCCAAAGCCCCATAAGGATGTTTTTTGGCAGGGATACGGTGTAACCCCACAATCGGGGTTACACCGTTTTCTCTTTTCAGGCTGTAAGCCTGCATTCCTGTGGATTTGCTTTGATTTTAGCCATAAGGCTTTTGATTTCGTCCTCTGTGGGAATGTCAATCAGTCCGATAGCCGTGAAGTAGATGTCTACCTTCACATAGCAATGACCGCTTGATTTGTCGTTGTTATGAACCTCAATCCTGCGAATTAGAGAGTTCACAAGGGTTGGTGTCAATTCTTCAAAGGATGTACTGTTTCGCAGAACCTTCAATAAGGTTTTCAAGTCAAGGCTCGTCTGTTCAATACAGGCGAGTTTCTTTTCGTCCTCTGCCACCTTATTGATAAGGTGGCATTGCTCGTTCTCGTAATTGACCGACATTCTTGCATAGCGTTCGGCAGAGATGTTACCGGGGACTTGATCTTCATAGGTACGCTTTATCAGTTTGTCAAGGTCTTGAATACGCCGTTTTTCGTTTTCAATGGCAGTTCTAAGTTTAGAGGTTTCTGTCCGTTTAGATACAATGTCCTTTTGTGCCATTAGATACAGAAATACCGGCTCATAGCACCTTACGAAGTCCGCTAAACTGTTGATTGCTTCAAGTACGATTTTTTCAAGCACAACATTACGGATAAAATGTATCTGACAACTTCCTCTGCCACTTTTGTAATTGGCGCAACGGTAATGCTCCTGATTGGCGTTCAAACTCTTGGCAGCACAGAAGTGGAGTTTTGAGCCGCAATCAGCGCAGAACACTTTGCCGGAGAACAGACTTGTCCTGCCCGTTGCTGTCGGACGGATACGATGCTCTCGAAGTTCCTGCACCCTTTTCCAAGTATCCTCGTCAATGATAGCAGGCTGAGTGTTCGGGATGATCTGCCACTCGTCCTTTGGCTTATACACGGTCTTGTGTACCTTGTAGCTGACTGTGGTGGTCATAAAATTTACCGTACAGCCTGTATATTGCTGATTGACGAGAATGCCGGCGACCGTTTTCTGATCCCAAGCGTATGGGTCTGTGTACTGTTTCCGTGTCTTTCTGCCGAGTGAAGCATAATAGGCGGTGGGAATAAGCACCTTTTCCTGTTCAAGTTGCCGTGCAATTTGCGAAGGTCCCCGACCATCAAGGCACAGAGCATAGATTTTTCGTACAACTTCCGCAGCCGGTTCATCTACTAGCCAGTCCTCTTTGTCCTGTGGGTTTCTGACATATCCAAATGGGACGGAGGAACTGACACGCTTGCCGTTTGCCGCCTTGTTCTTCCACACCGCACGGATTTTCTTACTTGTTTGAGCTGCATACCACTCATTGAAAATGTTGTTGAACGGCATCATCTCTGTACCTATTTCTTTCAGGGTATCGACATTTTCCTGAATGGCGATGAACCTTACCCCCCCAGCGTTGGGTATTTGATTTCAAGGTAGTTACCCACATCGAGATAGTTTCTGCCAAAGCGGCTCAAATCCTTTACAATGATGGTGTCTACCACGCCCTGCTCCACCAAGTTTTCCATTTGAATAAAACTCGGTCGGTCGAAGGTTGTACCTGAAAATCCGTCATCCGTGAAAAACTGCGGATTCGGAAAATTATTCCGCTGAGCGTATGCAAGTAAAATCTCCTTTTGGTTCGATATAGAGTTGCTCTCGCCTTCACGCCCGTCATCTTGCGAAAGGCGGCAGTAAAGAGCCGTAATTTTGGCTTCGTTTTGCCCTTTAATATAGTTTGCTGTTGCCATTGTCATATCTCCTTTCCGACAACCGGGCATTGCAAAGGCACAATTATCTTACCGCGCCTTGGCGTTTTCTGCAATTATGCGATTTTCCAGCAAATCCTCTGAAAGTATCAGGTCACGGAATTGCTGCAATACACACCTACTGCCTTCAGGATCAAAGTGGGTAGAAACTTCATACACCGTTCCACCGATTTTCATTTTGAAATCGTTGTCGCTGAAGTCAGAGGAAAATTCAATGGCTGGGTTGCGCTTCTGCGAAGTATTCTCCATTAACGCCCCTCCTTGCTTCTTTCGATGACAAGGTAATCATAGCCGAGATTCTGACACTTATCGCATTTTTCCTTGACTCTCGCAAACGGATCAAGGCGCTTCACAATGAAGTTTGTATTGTTCTTATAGTCCTCCAAGCATTTCACGCAAAGGCAGCGAATATCTGTGGGTCTGCGATAAGGCTTATCTGCCCAAAGTCCCATTGCTTTTTTGATACCGATATTGATCTTTTTCATATAATGCTCGTCATCGATTTTGCCGATATATTCAATGAGGTCGGATTGATTGACGGTTTTCAGTTGTTCGAGCATCACCATAGACGGATCTTTCAATCCGAATCGATCGTCTAAAATGATGTGGGACGGTAAATACTGCTTTTTGATAATGGAGATCATTGCGGCAATTATCGTTGTGTTGCTTGCCGCATTGCTCTCATCACACTGTACGACCAAAGCAGGACGCACACCGCTTTGGATTGATCCACCGTTATTGCCGAAATCGTAAAGATAGATTTCTCCACGCCGAACCTTGCTGCTTATGTTCTTGTTTTCCATAATGTATAACCCCTCATACTTTTATTTTTGAAAGGCGTTCCTGACCAGATCAGAAATAACCCCTTCATTTACTCTGAATAAGGGAGGTCTTTTGGCAAGGTGTTTTTCAAAAATTTTTTCATCTTTTTAATTGCGGCATCGTATGACTCCTGAATTGTGTTCTTTGCTTTACCCTCCGAAGCGGCAATTTTGGCAAAAGACTTTTTTCCGAAAATGTGCTGGTTCACACGGCTTTGTTGGATGGGAGTAAGCAGTGCAAACGCTTTTTCCACAAGCCGCTGCGGAAAGCGATCCTGAAACAAGGCTTGTGCAAAATTGGGGACACAGCATTCAATGTTGTAGCGCTCGGTCATGCCATCCTCAAAGCCGTAGCAATCATCTTTCTGCATCCGCTTAGAGAATTTGTCCTCGTTGCGCTTATAGTCTGCGATGACCTCTCCGGCAGCTTTGCTGAGGAGCAGAAACGGACAATAGTGCTCTGCAATAGGCGCATACCGTTCCATAATCTGAGCGTAGCTGAGATCGGTGACAATGGCATACTTTTCTGTGCCTGTGTAGCCGGGATACTCATAGCCTAGCTTGATAACCTTACACTCAACCTTAAATTCTTCTGCCAGTGCTTCGATGTTGATTGTGTTATTCGTCATTTTGCGTAATCTCCTTTGAATTTTGAATTTGGTGTTCTGGTTCAAAATTCGGAGATCACGGATATTCAGCGATATAGCAGAGCCACTTGTTCAGCATAGAAAAAGGCTTCCTTTCAGAGATTTCTCTGCCGGAAGCCCTTGGTCGGTTGTTCTTGCCGAAAAAAAGAAGCCACCGGCAAGACAGGGTAAGCCTATGGCTTACTGTCTTGTCGGTGGCCTCTCATATCTGCATAGCAAGTTTGGTTTAACCAACCGAAGTGTTCAAAGCAAGTGACCTGGAGATGGAATTACGCAGTCTGTTTCACCTCAACCATTCCGTCGTTTTGCTGTATTCAGTTTTTAGCCGATCAATAACATCGGATTTGCCCTTCCGGGGCATAAAGGTCAATCTTGTCGTGTCAGCGTCCTTTCTGGACTCGAACCGCTACGGTTCCGCACCTTTTACACTCATACTAGATTTTCCCCTCATCATTTCTATATCCGTAAAGCAATGCACCGCAGTTAGAGCAATACATCGGTATAGGTGTCCAATTATCTTTTGTCACGCACATCACCTCATTAAGTTCCTTGACGCTTTCAGGGCTGATGAATGGTGGCATCCTTAGAGAACTGCTCTTTTCTTGCCTTCTACAAACCACTTTCCATTTTCTTCATCGAAAAGGAAGGTTTCCGTGCCACATATCATTACCGTATAACGAAGCCCTGTTCCACCGACCTTGGTCGATGCCGCACGACAGCAGTGCCTTACACGGTCGATCTCGTAGACCTCACCATCTTCAAATTTGATTTTTCGGGGTCGAGCCGTTCCATCCGTCTTATGGGTAACATCGACTTCCACATATACCTTGCGCCGTTCTTCTTCCATCCTTACACCTCATAATTCTTCATACTGGCAACCAGCCTACCAAAATGGCGATAGCCATCCAATGGCTTGTCAGAAACTTTGAACTTAGGACGATCATCGCCGGAATTGTTCAGATAGCAGGAAAGGCGTCCGTCCTTGAAGTCCTTGCTGACATCAAAGATAAGAAACATTCTCTCATAAATACCGTAGTGGGTGAAATGGTTCCCTCCATCTGCACGGAAAATAATCAGATCATTGCTGCACCCCTGCAACAAACAAGACGGCATCGAAACATAGGTTTCGATCTCATCAGGCACAACAATTTCATCAATCTTGTTACTGCTTGTACTAATCATACTGACCTCCTTAACAAAGCACCCCGGTCGGCATAGTAATCTCAGGCTTTTCACTCGGCATCCGGAGATTTTGAAAAAGGATGCCGTTACGGATGCTGTTCTTGCCGAACCGCTGGCGAATGGTTTCAATGCACTGGTCGAGCCTTTCTGCTTTCTCAATCTTTTCGATGTTCATAAACAAATCGACTTGTCGGGGCGTGTCCTGTGGCACCAAGTTGATTGCCTGAATCGTGACTGAGCGAATCGGGTTCCTCCAGTCGTATCTTTTTTCAAAGAGGGCAAAAGCCGCTTTTGCGATCAGCATTGGGGATTGTGTAGGCATATCCAATGCCGCTTGCCATTGCTTTGAAAAAAGTGTGTTGTCCCGTATGTGAATGGCGACTCCATCCGCACACTTTTTGTGGACACGGAGTTTATGTCCGATGTCCTGCGTCAATTCGAGAAAGACGGACCACACCTGCTCGTCGTTCTCCAAATCTTCGATGGTAGTAATTCCGTGTCCCACGCTCTTAACCGGAGAAACAAAGTCGGCGTTCATAACACGAGATCGGTCATTACCATTTGCATACTGCCAAAGGGCAATTCCGTTTTTACCGAGCCGTCGGTTTAGAAAGTCAGGATCGGTCTTAGCTAAATCGCCAATGGTTCTAATGCAATAGCTATCTAATACACGCTACGTTGCCCGTCCCACACCGAGCAAGTCCGCTGCGGGGAGTCCCCATATTTTTTCCTGAAAGCTATCCTTCGGAATGACTGTCACAGCGTCCGGCTTTTTCATATCCGAACCGAGCTTGGCAAATATCTTATTGAAAGACACGCCGACTGAGATGGTCAACCCCAGCTCAAACTTGATCGTTTCTCTTATGTCATTTGCCACCTTTTCAGGGGAACCAAAGGTGTAGTCTGTTCCGCTGATGTCAAGCCAGCACTCATCCATTCCATACGGCTCAACTTGATCTGTGTAGCGCTGGTAGACATTTCTTGCAAGTTTAGAGTATTTGATGTACTCCTCAAAGTGCGGAGGCACTACAACAAGGTTTCTGCACTTCTGCTTCGCTTGCCATACAGCATCGCCGGTTTTTATACCAAAGGCTTTTGCGGCGTAGTTTTTGGCGAGGACTATACCGTGCCTTTCTTCCACCGAGCCGCAGACAGCGACAGGATACTTTTTCAAAACCGGGTCGAGCATACATTCAACCGACGCATAAAAGTTGTTCATATCGCAATGCAGTATTGATCTGCTCAACTAAATCACCTTAATCCTTGAAAATTCTGCGAAACCTCTTGACAAACCAAAATGTCGTGTTGCTAAAAATAGAAATCTTATGGAGGGAATTGATAATGAAGTTCAGCGACAGATTAAAAGGGCTGAGAGAAAAAAATGATATGACGCAGGAGCAGCTTGCAAAGGTTTCCGGCGTTTTCCCCCCCGTACCATACAGAGATACGAATGCGGAACCTCTCGTCCTCGCTTGGATGCAGCGGAGAAGCTGGCAAAGGCACTTAATATTTCTGTGGATCAGCTTCTCGGTACGGATGGTATGCTCGTTGCTCAGGCTGCGGAGCAGTACGGCGCACGAGGTGCCAAACAAGCGCAACAGCTCACAGATGAAATAACCGGTTTGTTTACCGGCGGTGAGTTGGCACAGGATGATATGGATGTTATGATGCAAGCCATTATGGATGCCTATTGGCTTGCGAAAGAGAAAAACAAAAAGTACACCCCAAAGAAGTACCGTTCTAAGGGCAAGCAGGATTGAGTCCCGTTTATGGGACACATTGTGTGTTAGAATGGAAACAGGAACAAACTGAAAAGGGGTGAAGCCGATGTATGTAAGCACTTCGGAAATCGTACAAAAAGCAAACTCCATCGTTGCTCAATGCGGAACCCGTGATCCTCTCAGAATAGCAAGGGAATTAGGAATCGAGGTAATGTATTATCCGTTCAATGAACAGCGTGGAGCATATAAAGTCTTGATGCGTAATCGCTTCATCTTTATCAAAAATGATCTGCATCCAGTTATGGAGAACATCGTGCTACTTCACGAATTAGGGCACGATGCTTTACATCGGGAGGAAGCCACGAAAGTCGGGGGCTTCAAAGAGTTTGAGATCTTCAATATGAGGGACAACCGTATGGAGTACGAAGCCAATCTCTTTGCCGCACAGATTTCCCTATCAGATGAGGACTTCCTTGAACTTGCGGAAAGAGGATACGACACGCAACAGATCGCACGGACATTGAACTCAGATATTAACCTTGTCGCTCTAAAAACCGATACGCTGATCTCTCAAGGCTACCGTTTGCGCCAGCAGGAGCACTGTAACGATTTTCTAAGATATGACAAATAATTTGATGACGCCCTTCGAGATAATGGCTCTGCAATGTTGCGAAACTTCCCACCACTATTGGGTCATGCCTGTCTATGTGCGGAGAGGCTTGGTGGTTACGAAGCTGACAAAGAATGGGCTGAAAAGCTGCTTCCCGCAATACCCCGGAAGAATGCTATATGCCACAAAAATAGAAGACCGCCATCTCGGTGAGCAACGGCTCTTTGAGATGGCGGTCTTTTATATGCAGATAGGTTTTATGCTTACGACGGTTACCTTTGACTCGTATGACGGCCACCGAAAAAAGAAGCAATGCTGGCAGTCAGTTGACTTGCCAGCATTGGAGTTAATTTTTAGTTAGAATGACGGTTTCGACGGGTTCTCTTTTTCACAACTACCAGGGATATAAACAATCCTGCCAGAGAAAGTCCCATCAGGGAAATCCACAATCCCAAGTTCATGGTATCTCCCATCTTGGGCACATCGTCCGGTGTACCGGAGTCATTCGGCACATCTGGGCTGCCCGGCTGATTCGGTGTGACAGGGCTATCCGGATTGCTCGGCTGGTCCGGTGCATCGCTATCCTTGGTGTTGATAAAGGCTGCCACAGCGGTTTTACCGTCGCTGATTACACCGGTAGCTCCATTTGCCGTTACCGTATAACCATCGTTATCGCTTTCGGTGACCGTGTAGTGGATATCCGCAGGCAGCTTGGTGGCTGTGCTGCTTTCACCATGCTTGAGCGTCACCACAGCGGTACCATTATTAAATGTCATATCACCGTATGCTCCACTGATAGCACGGTCCAGCTTAACCGTAAAAGTGAATTTCTGTTCGGTATCGCCGGCTTTTCCGGTTACGGTTTTTGAAACGGTCAGGTTGCCGTATGGGTCTTCACCACCGCCGCCAATAGGCACCCACTGGGCGGTGTAGACCGCATTGGCTGTCACCGTTGCGGCCACTGCCGGAGACCAGCCAGTAAAGGTATAGCCGCTGTGGGTCGGTGTTCCGCCGGTAAATGCAGGGGTGGGAGTTCCACGGCGCAGGTCGCTGGTTACCTCATCCGCAAAGCTGGCTCCACCGATACCGTCTGTGTAGGTAACAGAATACTTTTGGATTGCTCCATACAGAACAAGGCTCTTAGCCTGAGAAGAAGCTCCCGTTTCTGCCGTATAATCAGTATCTGTAATAATTTCCTTATGGTTGTGTGTAAAATGCGCCAGATACGGTTCGGCATCTGCTACGCTATAGGCTTCTGTTCCATAAGTAATCGCACTGGGGGCAACAACCACTCTGCCATCCAGTGATTCACTTTCAAAAGAAGTCAATTCGTAATCGTTCATCGTATCCGATGCGCCGACCAAGGCAACGAAACGGTTTGTGGAAATTCCTCCGCTTGTATCAAAGCGGCAACCGATACGAATATCGCCGCTGATGTTGGCTTTTGTGCCGTCAAGATAGAGGCTGCCATCCTGGTAAACTGCGTTTCCGTAATAGCTGCGCTCCGAAGCATCATCAACGTGGGGGTATCCATCAATTGCCTTATTATCCTGAATGGTACCGCCCAGCAGATAAGCAGCCGCATCTGTATCACTGATGGAAATGCCGCCACCTTGTTTAGCTTCGTTATCGGAAATTATGCCGTCGGTCATGTAGAACGAGTCTCCCTTGCCGTACAGGAAAACACCGCCGCCCTTAGAGAATGTCTCATTTTCCGAAATCGTACCGCCGCTCATTTCTACGGTGCTGGTGTAATTATCGGCTTTACTGGTCCACAGAGCAATCGCGCCACCGCCATTGCGGCCTGTATTTTGAGTAATCTCCGCATTACCGGAAATCTTGACGCTTGCGTTGCCGTTCCAATATCTATCAGCCGCATAAACAGAGATTGCACCGCCGTATCCGGCTGTATTGCCGGAAATCGTACCGCCGGTCATAATGAATTCGTTGGTCAAATCTACAGTGTTTTTGGGTGTGCCAAGAATAGCAACCGCACCGCCAAAAGCGCTTAGGTCACTTGCCGCTTTATTGTTTTGAATGTTTCCGCCGGTCATAGTCAATTTAGCCGGAACTGCATAACTCTCATCATAGTCAGCACGATTTGCACGAATCAGAATTGCACCGCCATGGGCACTTTGTGTAATGCCAGGACGGTAATAATCACCAACTGCGGTATTTCCGCTGATCGTACCGCCGTTCAGCTCCATCTCACCGCTGAGATAGATGCCGCCGCCCTGCTCAGCAGAGCAGCCGGTTACGGCAGAGCCATCATTCATAATCAGCTTTGCATTGCTATCAACTACGATACCGCCGCCCCAGTCATTTGTTCCTGTTGAACCATCACTATGGACTGCACGTCCGTTGCAGACCGTTGCACCGTTTTCTAATATAAGTTGGCTTTCAGGGCAAACACGGATGCAGCGAATATCCTGTCCCTCAGCATCAACCGTCACATTTTCAAGCGTGAGGTTCGTCGCTGTAGCTGTGCCGTATTCAACACCAACCTCAATCATATAATTGTCACTAGAAGATGCTTTTTGACAGGTAATCTTCTTTGCAGTTTCACCGGCTTTGCCTGCCAGCGTTACTGATTTATCACCGGTCAGAACCAGCTTTCCAGTTAATTGAATATCGGAAAGCAGGCAGATCGTATCTCCGTCAGCTGCCTTCGTAAATGCCGCACCAATTGTTTTAAGAGGTGCGTTCTCATCGCCGGCGGCTGAATCATCGCCGCTTTCGGATACATAGATAACTGTACCGCTGCTTGTTCCGGGAGCCGCAGCAGCTAATGTGGTTGCCGGCAACAATCCAACCATTAGACACAGCGCTAACAACCATGACATTACTTTCGTTCTCACATCAAATCCTCCTTTTACTTGCAATTATAGTGAACCATATCAAAGCATGGCTGGGAATCTCCCAGCCTCCTTTGGATTATTTCATCCGTTTGCCACGATAGCTGTTCTTTTTCACAACTACCAGAGAGATAATCAGCCCGGCCAAAGAAACCCCCATTACAGAAGTCCATAGCCGCAGGTTCAAAGTGTCACCAGTTTCGGGCGAATTTGTCGGCGTGCTGGGCTTACTCGGCACATTCGGATGATCCGGTCCCTCCGAAATATTGCTGTTCTTGGTATTGGTAAAGGCTACTGTTACTGTATCATTTTTTATGATGCTGCCACTTGCTTTAGAAGCCACCGTGGTGTAGCCGTCCCGATTTGCTTCTGCCTCAGTTACTGAGTAAGTAATCCCCGAGGGCAAGCCCGTGGCAGTCTTGCTCTCGCCGTGCTTCAGAACAAAGGTTGCAACCCCACCGACAAAAGTCATCTCGCCAAACACACCATTAATCTCGGTGTTTCCGAGTGTCACGGTAAAATTGAACGCCTTAGATGTGTCTCCGGCATTCCCGGCAACGGTCTTACTGACGCTCAGGTTTCCGCGTGCAACCGTCCACTTGCCATACAGGGTGGTATCCGTATCCAGAACCGTACCGTCTGTATACGAAAGCGTACACTGTTCATCCGTGTACCAGCCGTCAAAGACATAGCCCTGATTGGTGTCCTGCTGTACCTTCGCCGTATAGGCCGTTCCGTTACGGACATAGTCGTCCGCAGGGGGGGTTACATCGGTAGGATTATCTGTGCTGACCCACTGATACTGGATCTTGACAGCCGGTACATAGGTCATCCAATCGGTCTTTCCTGTCTCTTTGCTCTGTCCAATGACCAGACCCTCCGGCATTTTCCAGCTCGGAACGAAAATGCCATCTGCATCTGCCTTCGCAGCTGCAGTCTCGCCATTTGTGTCAGCTGTATAATGAACGAGCTGCGTACCGATGATATTCGCTTCTTCAATCGTTATATCTTCACTGTGAATCTGGATCGGATTCACAGTGCTTGCCCCCGTATACGGAGAGATCACATTGATATACCGGCCTTCCTTGGGAGTACTGCTGCCCTTTACCAGATAGACATCATTATTTGTGCTGATTACGGCATCATTTCCCAAATTGAAGGCAGTACCTACATAAACGCCGTCACCTCTGGCCGAAAGCCGCGCTTCCTTAGTCAGAGAGTTGTTGTTGTCCTTGATAACGCCTCCTGTCATGGTATAGGTACCACCGCAGACGCCACCGCCTACATTTGCAACATTGTTTTCAATGGAACCGTTGGTCTGTTTAACCGCGGATGTGGGCCATAAGTATACGCCACCACCCTGCGATGCTTTATTTTCAGAAATCGTACCGCCGGAAATCGTTACATTCGTTGCATCATACAGGAAAACACCGCCACCATAGTTCTGAGCACTATTTCCTGATAATGTGCCACCTTTGATATTCAACTCAGTAACACCGAAGAATGCGGCGAATGCACCGCCACTCCCCTCCGTAACCTGATTGCCGGAAATTTCACCGTTGTTAATATTGATTGTAATTTTCTGACCTTGCTGGGGGAAGGTCAGAACACCTCCGCCGTAGTCAAGCGCCGTGTTCCCGGTAATTTTTCCGCCGTTCATTTCAAAAGAGGCTGGTTTAGCTGTAAATACTGTATCGCCGCCGCTTGAGTTGGCGTAATCCGCAACATAAACGCCGGCGCCGTAACTGCCCTGACCGGATGTCCGGTAGGTGCTGTTGTTGGAGATCGTGCCATCGTTCATAACCATCGTTGAGCCGATGATTGCAACACCGCCGCCACCATTCGCCGTATTACCGCTTATCTCGCCGCCGTTCATGGTAAAGGTGCTACCGTTGCCGATCAGAATGCCGCCGCCCAATTCGTAGTTGCGGTTTGTGTTGTTACGAATGATCGCGCCGTCCTCCATCGTTATGTTGACGCCATTATTCGCCAAAATACTGGAACCAAACTGAGCTGCTTTATTGTTTTGCAAGACAGCGCCGCTCTTCAATACGATGGTGCCACCATTCGCCGCCTTGATGATCGAGTCGGTCTCCGCAGCGTGTGTTGCCTCCACAGTGTACTCCGCGCCGTCAATTACAACATTACTCAGTGTCAGCGAGGCAGACGCATTGACGAGTTCGATCATATAACCACCGAGGCCATAGCGATGAATTGTCTTTCCACCAAGATCCCAAACTTCTGCTCCTGTGATCTTGTAAAAACTGGTAAGGTAAATGTCATTTGTATGGTTGCTTTCTGCCAGTTCATTTGCCTTTACAATACTCTGTACTGCGGACTCTTTCGTCAGTCCGTCATTGCTATCCGCACCATGTTGCTGGTCAAGATAAATGGCGGCTTGGGGTGTGGTCGAGGCAACTGCCTCATTGCCTTCTCCGTCTGCCGCAAGTGCGGCAGTCTGAAGCATGGTCATAAGCATTATGACCGTCAAAATACTTGCGATGATTCTTTTTTTCATAGTTCCTCCATTAATGTCTGCACTGTTCTTAAATAACCTGTATATCTCCTTGCATCGGGTATGTTCCGGACACCAAAAAATAAGGAAACCGTGGATGGCAGGTCACTTTGACCTGCCATCCATATCTTTTTCGCAGGGAGGTTTGACGGTTATATAGGGCTATTCACGCCGTTGCTTTTTTGTAAAGTAAACCAGAGCACAAATTGCTGCTCCGGAAGCCAGCATCACTGATATATATAGCAGCATGTGGCTATCATCACCGGTTTGGGGTGGGGGCACAGGTCCTACTATGGGGTCGTCACCGTCCTCCTGTATGGTGAATATCCATTGCAACTCACCTGTCTGTTGAGCCATCTCGTTTCCGACAGTGACAGGCACGGTCAGCGTCATATCAAGGACGGTGGTGCTATCGCCCGAAAATGTACCGAGCAGCACATTTTGGTTGAGGCTGGTCGCCCCATTGCTTTCGTCCAGAGTCGCTCCGTTTTTCTTAACGCTCAGTTTTAGGGTTTTCAAAACCTCAACATCTTCGCTATTTGGCTCGGCTCGGAGATATAGCCTTGCGGAACGAGAGAGATTCTTCATTTCGATACGAATCTCCGTTGTTCGCTCATCACCGGGCATAAGGTCTTGAAAAGCTCCAAACAGTCCGTCGTTGTCCAAATTCTGAAAAGTAAATGTCCCTTTCCCACTGTCGTAGATCACCGTGGGCATATCAACAGCAAAGGCTGTTACCGTGCAGAGCCAGGCCAGCAACGTAATCAATGGGACAATTCTACGAATTTGCTTCCTCATGGCGCTGTCCCTCCTTTTGCCGCAGGCGTGAGTGTACCATCAGCGGTCACGGTCGCATCCCACAACTCTTCAACGGCAGTCGCAGGCTCAGCTTGTACCCCTTGTATCAAAATCTCTACACCGAGGTGTTGATCTGCTTTTACAACTTTCGGCTTGCAGATTACGATCAGAGCAAGGGAGGGTTGTCCAGCATCTGTTGGTTTTTTACAATACCAATAGCTATCTGCACCCTGTATCCACTCAGGACCCATTGCCATGGAGTATTCCGATTCATTTGCCGAGATCACAGTCCCGTCAGTATCCTTCCAGTTGACTACGATAGCAGCTCGGAGATAGGTGGGAACATCTCCAGTGTTCTCAACAGTTACATTTGTTTTATCCTTTCCGTCAAATGTTTCGTTGAGTTCAATGGATAACTTTGCCACGGTAAAAGAGTTGCTGATATGGCTGTGGACCTGTATATAGGCAATTGTTCCTGAAATAGATGCCAAAAGAAGCACTGCCATCTCGTCGTAGTATTTCTCGTAATATTCGTAATCCTTCACTGGATACGGAAGGACGAGGATCAAAGCACTGTTATCGTTACGATAATTCTTCTGGAGTCGTTTAATAACGCTTGCTGCCAGTATGTCAAAGTCTCCGTTTCTGCCTAAATAGAACTCCACCTACTTCTTTGTGCGGAGCATATTCTTGAATAAATCGTATAGCTTTTCTTCTATATCGAAGTCCTCAACGATTCGATGCCCGATCATGGTGACACGGTATATCTCGCCAAGCAAATTGCTTACCCCCACCTGCTACTTTCTAAAAAAGTACACCTTTTTACAGTGATTTTTTTGCGCCCTCAATGATGAAAAGCAAGCCACAAAGCCCACTGTTTTCAGCTTTTTTATATTTTATCATACTTTTTCTTACAGTCAACTCTCCCGCAGCCACTTTTATGGCTTTTGTATTTAGGTGTACTTTTTTACAGTGATTTTTTTTCGCTGTTCAATGTTGCTCTGTATTCCCGCAGTCGATGGTAAAAGGTTGATTCACACATTCCGCACATCTCGGCGGCTTCATAAGATTTGATAATACCACTTTCCCATTTCTCCACGATCTCCAGAAAATTGGGCGGAGCCTTTTTGACAGGTCTTCCGAACTTCATTCCGTTGGCTTTTGCGGCGGCAATGCCCTGTGCCTGACGCTTTCGGATATTTTCCCGTTCATTCTGCGCCACAAAGGACAGCACTTGCAGCACAATATCTGCAAGGAAAGTACCCATCAGGTCTTTGCCACGCCTTGTGTCCAAAAGCGGCATATCGATCACAGAAACATCAACTTCCTTTTCCCGTGTCAGGAATCTCCACTGGCTTTGGATTTCTTCATAGTTTCTGCCAAGCCGGTCAATGCTCATAATATACAGGACATCCCCCTTTTTAAGTTTACGAAGCAGCTTCTGATACATTGGACGGTTGAAGTCCTTGCCTGACTGCTTATCCTTATAGATGTTTTCCTCAGCAATTCCAAGCTGTCGCATTTCTACCATCTGCCGTTCTTCGTTCTGATCCAAGGAAGATACCCTGACATAACCGTATTCTTTCATTTTCGCTTCACCTCCAAGCATAGATAGCATTTTATCAAATCTGTGTGTCCCGCCTTTTGCTGTGTTTCATTTTGTACAAACTCAACCGAAGAAGAAAACCACCGACTTCCTGCGTGAAGAAGCCGGTGGTTTTTCATAATTTTCCATCAATAGTTCGGAACTCCGTATCCGAGAATTTCATAGTGACCTACGCTGTACTGGTTTATTCGGCAACTATCGCTGGAGTTGCCCTCAACGGTATAGACGATACCGTTCTCAACCTTTTGGACAATGCCAGTGTGGTCGGATTGTCCGTCCTGCGGACCCGACGAACCCTTGTTATCCCAATCAAAGAAAATAATCATTCCGGGGACAGGCTCGGCAGAACCGTCGATCCACTGTCCACGGTCTTTGAACCACTGGACGCCGTTCACGCAGCCTGCATATTTGGGTACAACCCCGGTGTCAATATAGCCGCACTGATCGGCGCACCAGCTTACAAAACAAGCACACCATTCCACACGGCTTCCGAAGCCGTACCAAGACCAGTACGGTTCGCCACCTACATTGCCCACCTGAGAAAGAGCGACGGTGACAATCTGATCGTCACTGTATCGGATACCGTAAAGCACCGCCGCCCAAATATAGTTGTTCTCGTCTTTAAGCAACTCAGCAAGGTATTCCCGTTGTTCTGCTTCAAATCCGGCAAGTTCGCAAGCCCGTTTTCGCCTGTGACCGGAAATCAGCTCATATCTGCCGTCCTCTTTCTGACGCACGGTAGCCAGAGTAATAACTCCCCGCTCCTTGACACTCTCCACAAGCTGTATCATATCCTCGTCGTCCCGTACCTTAAATGGGTGGTCGGGAAAATCGTCGATCAGCTCAAGGGGAATATCTCGGATTTTACTGAGCTTAGCATCATCCCGCTCCTCTTGCGTAGAGAACAAATCATCGAGCGTGTTTGTGGGAAGCGTGAAGTCGCTCTTTCTGCCTGCCATCGGCTAACACCTCCTTCGTAAAATCTGTGTAAGCCTTAGACACGGTGCTGCTCGGCTCATAGGCGTATATGCTTTTGCCTTTGGATGAAACCTCGGCGGCTTTTACGGCAATGGGAATGGTCGTCCGGTATATCCTGATCCGACAACCGAAGTTCTCTCGCAGCGCTTCTACCGTACTTTTGGCGAGATTGGTTCTGCCGTCTACAAGCGTGAGCAGGATACCGTCGATTGTCAGGTTCCGATTGGTGTGCTTCTTCACCTTGGCAATCGTCGATAAAAGCTGCGTCATACCTTTTGCGGGGAGATACTGTGCCTGCACGGGAATAATCACACTGTCTGCCGCAGTCAGAGCATTGAGCGTTATCATATCGAGGGACGGCATACAATCTATCAGTACATAGTCGTATCTGTCCTTCACTTGGCTGAGATAGTTTTTCATCACGCGCTCTCTGCTCATTGCAGTCACAAGGCTCATCTCCAACGCTGAAAGGTCAAGGTTTGACGGAACAAGGTCAACCTTTTCTTCGTGGCTGAGAATGCCGGAGAACGGGTCTTGCTGTTCTTCCCGCATTACCGCTGATAGCTTATTGGAAAGGGTCTGCGGCAAGCTGTCCGTGTCCTGCCAACCGAGGCAGGTAGTAAGGTCACCCTGCGGGTCAGCGTCCACGAGAAGCACCTTTTTGCCTTGCATAGCCAATCCTACGCCGAGGTTTACTGCCGTGGTGGTTTTCCCCACGCCGCCTTTTTGGTTGCATATCGCTATGGTTTTACAGTTTGGCATTTAGCTTTTTCCTCCTTCTTTGTGGATTTCATAACTGCTTTTGAAAACAGCTATGTATATGTCCGCAGTATTTGTTCTCAACGCCCCCTGCGATGGCTTTCGCCTTACGGGAAACACTTGGGTCACGGTGTGCTGCACCGTGTTCATAGGAATCTCACCTCTGCCGGGTACTCCGCCAGCTCCGTAGAGAAGTATCATTATCATTCTGACTGTCATCGCCGTTCCGGTGGCAAACCGAATTTCAGATCAGGGGTTCTCGCTCATACTCCGAAAAGGAGAAGTCACGGCGTACCTATCTTCGGGCTATCATCAGAAATAATGTCCCAAGTGCCTGTATATTCAGTTTTCAAGGATCACGAAGCGGCTCCTGTACGGAGTCAGGAATTAACCCCTTCACATACTCTGAATAAGGGGTGGGTTTTGGCAGGGTGTTTTTCAAAAAAGTTGAAAAAATTTTTTCGTGACCCTCTGAAACAAAAAAGCCACCTTTCCGAAAGCGGAAAAGCGGCACAGGGTTTAAGGATATATATAATAGGAAAAGGGCTGCTCATCCCCAAGCGTGGAATAAGCAGCCCAAGCTATGTTTAGATGTAGACAACTTTGAGTTTCTTCTTTTTTGCACGGATTACCTTTACCAACACCTCATCAACGGCATCGGTATATTTTCCTTGCTGCATACAGAGGTTTTTGAAATCAATTAGGGACTCTATAATCTCTGACCGCTCCTGATTGGTCAGGTAGATATGATATTTGTGTTCCCTCATTGTCTGACACCTCCTGATACTTTCATTATACTTATACAGGTGCAGAAATTCAAAGATGCGATTATATTATGTATAGATAACAATAAGGCTCCGACCTTTTGAGTCAGAGCCTTATTGCTCGCCTTTGCAAATGCCATTTTTCAGTGTTTTGAAATTATCGCCTTACCGGGCTGTGGCACCTTACTTGTCCTTTTCCATAAATCATATATTTTGTAGAAGTGATTTCTTGCAGACCAAGTGGTCCTCTGGCATGAAGTTTTTGCGTTGAAATGCCCACTTCTGCACCAAAACCAAATTCTCCCCCATCACTAAAACGTGTAGATGCGTTATGATAAACGCAAGCTGAATCTAAAGATTCCATAAAATATTTTGCTGTTTCTTTATTTTCGGTAACAATGGATTCTGAATGCTTTGTTGAATAAGTATAAATATGTTCAATAGCCTCTTCCATATCTTCTACAACTTTAACATTGCAAATATAATCATCATATTCCGTAGCATAATTTTTTTCAGTAGCTTCTAAACAATCAATGATTCTTCTTGTTTTTTTATCACCATAAATTTGTACATTTTTAAAGATTTCTTGAAGTTTTGGTAAAAATTCTTGAGCTACTTTTTGATGAACAAGAATCGTTTCGATTGCATTGCATACCGATGGTCTTTGAATTTTTGCATTTTTCGCAATTTCTAAAGCCATATCAAGATTGGCTTCTTGATCAACGTAAAGATGACAAATTCCTGCTCCTGTTTCAATTACTGGAACAGTCGCATTTTTTACAACATATTGAATAAGTCCCGCACTTCCTCGTGGAATAATGACATCTACATAGTCATGTGCTTGAATTAAATCAAACGTTTCTTCTCGATGTTTTGTTTCAATAAGCGTAACAGCATGTGTTGGTAAAAGATTTTTAATGGCTTCGTTAATAATTTGAACCAAGATACGATTTGAATGAATAGCTTCTTTACCGCCTTTTAAAACACAAACATTATTGGTTTTAATGCATAAACTGGCAATATCTACGGTGACATTAGGTCTTGATTCATAAATAACTCCAATCACACCTAAAGGAATTCTGATTTGTTGAATTACTAAACCGTTTGGTCTTTTAATTTCTCTTACAAGAGTTCCAATAGGATCTTGTAAATCAATCACTTTTAAAATATCTTGTGCCATCGCTTCTATACGTTCTTTATTCAACAACAAACGATCAATCATTGATTCTTTAATCCCATTATTTTCAGCTTCAACAATGTCCTTTTGATTTTCTTCTATAATCAGTTCACTTTTTTGAATTAAAGCCTCTGAAATACTTCTTAGAGCTTTATTTTTTATTTCTGGTTTTATATTTTGCATAGAACGACAGGCTTTTTTTGCTTCCTTAAGTTGTTCTTTAATCATGATTTTCACCCCTTATTAATGACAAGATTATCTGCATGAATCACTTCATCATAATCTTTATAATGTAAAATACTTTCTATTTCATTACTATGATGATCTTTAATCAATTTTAACTCATCACTTGAATAATTAGTAATTCCTCTAGCAATCAATTGTCCTTTAAAAGAAAGAACATCTATTACACTTCCTTGCATAAAAGAACCCTCTACTTCTTTAATCCCTTTAGAAAGTAAACTTGTATGTGTTTTTAAAGCTTCGCAGGCTCCATCATCAACAGTAACTTTTCCTTTAGGAGAGCTTCGATACATGATCCAATGATCTCTGGCACTTAAAGTGCGCCCTGCTTTTCCACTAAAATACGTACCAATTTGTTTACCTTCTAACAAATCAATAAGAGCTGTTTCATTATTCCCATTTACAATCGCCATATCTCCACCATAATCATTGACGATTTTAGCGGCACGAAGTTTTGTTACCATACCACCTGTACCAAATTGACTACTTGAATCCTTAGCATAATTCATAATTTCATCATCCACAAGTTCAATATCACTTAATAATTTTGCCATTGGATTCGTATGAGGATTATCATCATAAAGCCCATCAATATCTGAAACTAAAACAAGTAATTGAGCATCTACAATTGGTAAAAGTAATGCTGATAATGTATCATTATCCCCCACTTTAATTTCGTCTACTGCCAATGTATCATTTTCATTAATAATCGGAATCACATCATAATCTAAAATGGAAGATAAAGCATAACTCAAATTCATCAAACGTTTACGATGATCAAAATCATCATGATTTAATAAAATCTGTGCACATTTTAAATGGAACAATGAAAATAAATCTTCATAAATTTGCATCAAATGTGCTTGTCCAATAGCCGCAAGTGCTTGTTTTTTAGAAATTTCTTTGGGTTTTTCACTTAAATTTAAAACACCCATTCCTGAAGAAATCGCCCCTGATGAAACAAGTGTTACTTTTAACCCTTTTCGTTTTAAAACGGCTATTTGTTGGATGAGTTTTAAAATTCTTTCTTTGTCCAACTGTCCATCTTTATTACACAAAGAAGTCGAACCAATTTTTATAATAACATGTTTGATATGTTCTAAATTTCTCATGTTTACACCTACTTTTCATTTTTTCTTATTATACAGAAAAGAAAGGAAATTGACAACAAGTGAATACATTTGAAACACTTTTATACCTATTATAATTTTTTATTATTATCTTTCATATATCTAGATAAATGATAAAATAGAACATATTATTAAGGGGGAAAAATTAAAATGAATCTCATTATTCCAGAAAACTATGATCCTGTGTTATCTTTAAGACAAACACAAGAAGCAATTAAATACATAAGAGATACATTTCAAAAAGAATTTGGAAGAGCTTTAATGTTAGAAAGAATTTCAGCACCTCTTTTTGTACAAAAAAGCAGTGGTTTAAATGACAACTTAAACGGTGTTGAAAAACCTGTTTCTTTTCAAATTAATTGTTTTGAAAATGATGATATCGAAGTCGTTCATTCTCTTGCTAAATGGAAAAGAATGGCACTTAAAAAATATGGTTTTGGCGTTCGTGAAGGACTTTACACAAATATGAATGCTATTAGAAAAGATGAAGAAGTTGATAACCTACATTCTTACTATGTTGATCAATGGGATTGGGAACGTGTCATTGAAAAAGAAGATCGCAATATTACAACATTAAAAAATCATGTTAAAAAGATTTTTAAAGTTATTAAACATATGGAACATGAAGTTTGGTATAAATACCCTCATGTTGTTAATCGTTTACCAGATCGTGTCCATTTCATTACTGCACAAGAATTAGAAAATCAATATCCTGATTTAACAGCTAAAGAAAGAGAAAATAAAATTTGTAAAGAATTCGGGTGTGTCTTTGTTATGCAAATCGGTAATGTTTTACAAAGCGGGCAAAAACATGATGGACGTGCACCAGACTATGATGATTGGAAACTAAATGGTGACTTGTTATTCTGGTACGAACCATTACAATGTGCCTTAGAAATCTCATCAATGGGTATCCGTGTGGATGAAGATTCTTTAGTTGAACAATTAAAGAAAGAAAACTGTGAAGATCGTTTAAATCTTCCATATCATCGAGCTATCATCAATAAAGAATTACCTTACACAATTGGTGGCGGTATTGGTCAATCAAGACTTTGTATGTTACTTTTAAACCGTGCTCATATCGGTGAAGTTCAAGCAAGTATTTGGCCACAAGAAATGATTGACGAATGTGAAAAGAATAATATTCATTTATTATAAAAAAATCTATCCAAGCGATAGATTTTTTTAATGCCTAAATAAATAATTGATGAATAAGTAATAAAGAATTCCTACAAAAATAAGTAATCCTAAAATAAAGGAAGCAGGTAACCAACTTATAAATACACCAAGCAATACTGTCATCAACAATACAATAATAGTATAAAATAAAAGAAATATTTTTTTAAATTGTTTCCCGTTTCCTTTAGAAAACGCATTAGAAAACGTACTCTTTGTTTCTTCTTTTATTTCTTTTTTAAAATCATCGACAACCTGTCTATCTTCCTTTCTGTATTGAGGCTTTTTAACAAATTCTTTCTCCTTTTCATCATTTTTTCTATTTTCTATTATATAAATAAATATACTTAATAAAACAAAAATAATTCCAAACACCATTTGATGAATAAGTAATAAAAATACCCCTATTCCTAAAAAAAATAAACAAAATAATTTGATAAAAGCACGAACAACGCGGGGATCATTTGTCGTCGTTGTTTTTCGTATTTGGTACCCTTTATGATAAACACCTTTATCTTCCATTAAAAAATAATCATCTTCAATAAATCCATCTTCCAGCGTATACTTTCTTGTTTGTTTTGTTTTTGTTGTTCCATCTTCCAAATGAATTACTTCTTTTTCTTCTTTCATATTCTCCCTCTAAAAAAAGAATTATAGTTTGAAACTATAATTCTAATGAATAACTCTTTTAATTTCATAGATTCCTTGAATACGTTCTAGATTAGCAATTGCACGATTTAAATGTTCGGCATCATCTACTCCTATTTTTAATTTAATCAAGGCTTTTCCATCATCAGAAGCATCGGCATGAATATTCAAAATATTGATTTTCATTTGTCCTAAAACCGTAATAATATCATTTAATAAATTTGTACGATCTAAACCATCAATTTGTAAGTCAGCATCAAATTTCAAATTAGAAAGTGATGCAAAATCCCAATAAACATCAATTAAACGATTTTGAATTTCCTTTTGTTTAATATTTGGACAATCTACACGATGGACTTTGATTCCTTGTCCTTGTGAAACATAACCAGTAATTTTATCTCCTGGAATTGGATTACAGCATTTAGATAATTGAATTTTTAATCCTGAAACACCTTTAACGACAACACCGTTATTTGATGTTGTTTTTTCTAATTTTTCTCTTTGTTCATTATTTCTTTGTAAAATTTTAGATAAATTATCAAAGAATCCTGCTTTTTTAGGATTTACTTTTTCTAAAAGTGTCGCTACTGAAAGAGTTTTCTTTCCAATGAAATAAAGGATATCATCTAAATTTCTTGCTCCAAAAGCCCCTAAATATGTTTTATAAGTTTCTGGATCCAAAAATTTCTTTTCATCAAGGCCTCGTTTTTTTATCTCATCTTTTAAGATTTTTTTACCATCTTCAATTGTATCTTTCTTTGTCTCAGCTTCTCTTTTAGCAAGGAAAGTACGAATTTTATTACGAGCACCTGCTGTTCTTACAAATTTTAACCAATCTTCACTTGGTCCAGCAGATTGTTTGTTGGTTTTGATTTCACAAACATCCCCTGTATTTAATTTTGTATCAATAGGCACCATAACATTGTTAACAATCGCACCAACTGTATGATGCCCTACTTCTGTATGAATGCGGTATGCAAAATCGACCGGTGTTGAGCCATTAGGAAGTTCAACGATTTTTCCTTGTGGTGTTAAAACATAAACATTTGCTTCAAAAATATCACGAGATATTGAATCATAATATTCTTTGGCATCTCCGTCTTTAATATCATCTGATAAAGAAATAAATTCTCTCAACCATTGAAGTTTTTCGCCAATTTCTTTTTGTTCATCCTTTGCTGAATAACCTTTTCCTTCTTTATAACGCCAATGAGCTGCAACCCCAAGTTCAGCAAGTTCATCCATTTCTTCTGTACGAATTTGGATTTCAAAAGTATTTCCATCTTCACCAATAACAGAAGTATGGAGTGATTGATACATATTTGGTTTTGGCATAGCAATATAATCTTTAAAACGTCCTGGAATTGGTCGATAATGATCATGAATCAAGCCTAAAACACTATAACAATCTAATTTATCTTGTAAAATAATACGAAGTGCATAAAGATCATAAAGTTCATCAAAACGTTTGTGTTTTTTAAACATTTTTTTATAGATACTATAAATAGATTTTGCTCGACCTAAAATACGATATTGATAATGATTTTCTTTTAATAGATTTTCAACTTCTTCCATCATTTTCGCTACAGATTCTTTACGTTCATCTTGTTTTGTTTGAAGAAGTCGAGCAATATCATGATAAGCAATTGGATCCAAATAAGATAATGAAAGATCTTCCAATTCTGTTTTAATATCACTTAACCCTAAACGATGCGCAATTGGTGTATAGACTTCTAATGTTTCGCGAGAAATACGTTTTTGTTTTTCTGGGGGCATGAATTGTAATGTACGCATATTGTGTAAACGATCAGCAAATTTAATCAAAATAACACGAATATCTTTTGCCATGGCAATATAGATTTTACGGTGATTTTCCGCATAAACATCCGCTTCATCTTTAAATGGCATCTTAGAAATCTTAGTAACTCCTTCAACAAGAGTTGTCACTTCTTCACCAAATTCTTGGACCATTTCTTCGCGTGACACATCGCAATCTTCCATGACATCATGTAAAAGACCCGCTGTAATTGTAAGTGGACCCGTTTGTAAAGTAGATAAAATATAAGCAACCCAAATCAAATGAATGGTATAAGGTTCCCCACTTTTACGTTTTTGCCCTTCATGTTTAACCATGATATAATCATAAGCTTTTTTTATAAGTTTCATATCATCTTCATTGGTAATATAGCGTCTACATGATTCATAAACATCTTCGATTGTAACTTTATCTCCGGCTTTTTTTAATTCTTTCATATTATAACCCCCTCATATGATAAAAGAGAGTTTCCTCTCTTCTACTTAATAAGTTAACATTGAATAAACGTTGTAGTCTTTTAATCTTTCTCTTCCTTTTAAAGCTTCAAGTTCAATTAAAAAAGCAATTCCTACAACTTTACCACCAAGTTTCTCAACAAGTTGAATTGTTGCTTCTACTGTCCCACCTGTAGCAAGTAAATCATCCACGATAATAACATTTTCACCTGGTTTAATACTATCCGCGTGAATATGTACTTCATTTGTTCCATATTCTAAAGCATAACTTGCTGAAACAGTTTCTCTTGGTAATTTTCCTGGCTTTCTTACAGGAACAAATCCTGCATTGATTTTATAAGCAACAGGACATCCAAATAAGAAACCTCTGGCTTCTGGACCAGCAACAACATCAACGTTGACTTCCAATCCTTCAGCCCATTTTGCAAAATTATCAATTGTTTCTTTATAAGCTTCTTTATCTTTTAATAAAGGTGTAACATCTCTAAAGATAATTCCTTCTTCTGGGAAATCTTTGATGTCAGCAATATATTTTTTAAAGTCCATTTATGTACGCCTCCTACTTCTATTATATCAAAGTTTTAGAATCAATGAAACTATTTCATATCTTCAATAATCATATTTATTGATTCTGTATTTAAATATTTATTGATTTTCAATGTTCCAATTAAAGAAATTGTCTTTTTTTGTTGTAATTGTTCAATTTCTTTTGAACAATTAAAATATAATGCTTGTAAGTTTCCTTTATTTAAAGGAATATCAAAACGTAAATGCTTACCATCAGATAAAACACGACTGGTAAAATTGGTAATGTCTTTTAAAATAAATTTCATTTCCTCATTACATTGTCCATAGGGTTCTAATAATTCTAATTCTCTTACCGCTGGTAAAGTCAATTCATTTAAACCAATCTCAATTCCTTCTAAGTGTTTTTCATCAGAAAAAGTATGTGATATTAAATACGTATGTAATGCTTCTTTTAAAGTTAAAACTTCATCTTTAGCTACTTGAAAACCACCCGCTAAAGCATGACCACCGTATTGTACAAAATGCTCTTTTAAATCATCAAAGATTTGATTTAAAGGAATACTTTCAACACTTCTAGCACTTCCTCGATAGACTTCATTTTTTTCATCATATTTCATCACAAAACTTGGTTTTTGAAATTCATGAGTATACTTACCAGCAATCAACCCAACGATTCCTTCATGAACTTCTTGATTATAGCTGTATAAAAATTCATCTTTTGGGCTATTTTCTAAAATATTTTTGTATTGTTCATTTGTAAGAGATTGTCTTTTACTATTGATTTTTTTAGCATATTGAGAAATTTGAATCGCAAATTTTTGATCAACATCCTTTAAAAAATATTTAACTAAATGATTTGGATTAACAAGTTCTGGTAATCTTCCAAATGAATTGATTTTAGGAGCAATATTAAATCCTAAAGTTGTTGTATTATATTTTTGATTTTCTCCAATCAACAATTCTAATTGAAAATATTTTTCTTCATTCATAAATTGAAGACCACGTGAAACAAGGGATTTATTTTCATCAACTAAAGGCATCATATCTGAAATTGTCGTAATAGCTGCTAAAGAAAATAAATATTTATCATGTTTTCCAAGTAAACTGCTCGCCAATTTATACGCTAAGAAGCCTCCACATATTTCTTTAAATGGATAATCAGATGACATTTTTGTGTGAATGATAGCACAGGCATCAGGAAGTTCGTCATAATCATGATGATCAATAACAATGACATCAATGCCAAGTTCATTAGCTAAATCAATGGCTTCATACGCTTTAATTCCATTATCCACCGTAATTAATAATGTATACCCTTTTTCATACATTTGTTGGACTCTTTCTTTATTTAACCCATAACCATCTTCAAAACGATTAGGAATATGATAGCCTACTTTCTTACCTAATTCTAAAAAGGCTTGAACAAGAATCGTTGTCGATAAAATTCCATCGCAATCATAATCTCCATAAATGCATATTTTTTCATCATTTTCCAAAGCTTCTTGAATCCGGTCTAAAACTAAGTCTGCATCTAAAAACAATGAAAAATCATGATATATTAATCTTTTTGAGGTATGTCCTTGAACATCTTGTTCATTATATTCTCTTTGAGCAAAAATCTTTGCAAGTAAAGAATGAATTGAATACTTTTGCATATATTCATTATAGTTATGTACTTCTTTTATATCCCAGTTCATAAAATCTCCTTAAATAAAAAATAGTTGTTACCAACTATTTTGAAATGAATTCTTGAAATGCTTTTAAATCGAGTGTGCTTGCTTCTTTAACTGCTTGTACACTTAAATAATCAAAAATCTCAGAAAATTGTAAATTCATTACATCATCAATAACATCACACATTGGTAGACTCTTTTGAGATTTCCATTTAATATTAAACAAATAATCTCTTATTTGTTTTTCTGATATATTATCTATATTTTGCTTACGAAAATCATGCGCTTTTAATTTAATTAAAAAATTTAAATCATACTTACCGAATTTATAATCCAGTTTTTCGTTCATCACAAATCAACTCCCACTTCATCTATTATAGATGAAAATTCGACATAAAGGAAGTCTTTTATGAAAAGAAAACTTATCAATTCATTTATTATTCTTTCTGCGAGTTCTGCCATTTCCAAAATATTTAGCATTTTAAACAGAATGTTACTTTCTAGGCTTCTTCCTCTAGAAGCTATGTCTCTTTATCTTGTCATTATGCCAACACTTTCTTTATGTTTGACACTGGGGCAAGTTGGCATTCCTTCTGCTGTTTTTCGTCTTATACTACATCCAAATTATAAAAACTATAAAGTTATTATTACAGCCATACTTTTATCATTTTTTTCAGTCATTGTTATTTGTGGCACTCTCTTTATTTTAAGTCCATTCATTGCTCATTCTTTACTTAAAAATGAATATACTCTTTATCCAATTTTATCCTTTTTAATTTTTATACCATTAATTGCCATCAGTGGTATTATTAAAAACTATTATTTAGCAAAAGGACATGTTTATGTTATTGCTAAAAGTCAAATCGTTGAAGAAACTTCACGTTTATTATTTACGTACTTGTTTTTAAAGAATCCTTTAAGTTCCTCCTTACCTTTTTTGGTAACAATCGCTTATTTATCAATGAGTTTTGGTGAATTAATGTCCATTATCTATTTACTTCTTTTAAGTCGTAAAAAGTATTCTTTTGCTCCTTTAAAAAATATCAACAAGCAAAATTTAATCATGAAAGATCTTTTAAACATTTCTTTGCCTTTAACAGGATCTCGACTTTACCATTGTTTTATGAATTTTTTAGAACCCATTCTTTTAATCCATGTTTTAACTCAACTAGGTTTAACTCAAAATTACATTCAGGATCAATACGCTATCCTTTCTGGCTATGTTGTTTCCCTACTTGTCACACCAACCTTTTTTTGTACGATTATCTATCGACTTTATTTGCCTATTGCCACTGATGATCTATATTATCATAAAAGCACTGCTTTTTTGCATTTACTCTATGCCTTACTTATTTGTCTTCTTATTGGTTTTCCTTTTACTTTAATTTTCTATTTTTTTCCAAAACAATCCCTTATGATTCTTTACAATACAACGAGCGGTTATCAACAATTAAAATACATGGCTTTTCCTTTTTTGCTCTTTTATTTACAAACGCCCCTTTCAACTATTCTACAAGCTAAAAATAAAAATAAAGTGATGTTTATTATTTCTATAATTGAATGTACTTTAGAAATCATTTTAACCTACACCTTATCTCATTATCTTTATGTCAATGCAATTTTAATTAGCTTATTTACAGGATTAATTACCACTTTAACATTAAGTGCAATATATTGTTTTAAAATTATAATAAAAGACACTTCTTTATCTTGAAGTGTCTAATTTTTTTAACCAATTTGAAAATACTTTTAAACCTTCTTTGACAAGTTGTGGATCATTGGCAAGCCCAAAACGTAAATGATTTTCCACGTCAAAACAACATCCTGGAACAAAGAAAACACCTGTTTCTTCTTGTAATGTTTCACAAAAAGTATTTGAGTCTATTTGATAATCATATTTTAGAAAACAAACTGTTCCATATTCCGGTATAACGCAAGAAAGATGGGGGTGATCTTTTAACCATTTTTTTAAATAATTTTTATTTTCTTCTAAAATTTCACGATTCCTAGTTAAAATTTCTTTACTGTATTTTAAAGTAAGTGCCCCTAAATAATCATTGATTGGTCCACTACTAATAATTGAATAATCACGTCTTTCATTGATTAAACGAATCAGTTCTTTATCTTTTGTTTTAATCCAACCAATACGAAGTCCTGCAGTTGATAAAACTTTAGAAAGGCCTGAAGTTACAATCCCTTTTTCGTAAAGATCACTCATAGATTCTTCTTGGTAAAGTCCTCTATAGATTTCATCAACAAGAACATAGAGATCATGTTTTTTACATATTTGAATAAGTTGTTTCATTTCTTCATGATTTAAAGTTGTTCCTGTAGGATTGTTTGGTAAATTCAAACAAATCATTTTTGTATTTTCTTTAATATTTTTTTCTAATTCTTCAAAATCAATTTTCCAATCATTTTCTTCTTTTAAATGAATAAAATCAACTTCTACTCCTAAAGATTCAGGAAAACTATAGAGTTGTTGGTATGTTGGTAAAAAAGATAAAATATGATCATTTACAGAAAGTAATGTCATTAATACAAGTTCATTAGCATTGACACCACCATGACAGATAGCAATTTCTTCATCATCGCCACTTTGATACAAATCCAAAATACCTTTTTTTAAAGCATGAGAACCTTCAATTGCACCATAATCTAAAGAAAGATTCATTAAATCTCCTAATGAATCTTTTTTTTCAAACGCTAATAATTCTTTTAAAGTTAGAGGTTTAGCGCATGTATCCGCCAAATTATAACGACAGTTATTTTCATGTAAAGTCATATAAGACTCTACTTCAAAACGTTGTAGTTTCATTAGTGCATAACCTTCTTTAAGAAATCTTGAGCACGTTCAGTTTTAGGATTTTCATAGAAAGCTTTAGCATCGTTTTCTTCCACAATTTTTCCATTTTCTAAGAAAATAACGCGATCAGCAACAGTTTTTGCAAAGCCCATTTCATGAGTAACAACAATCATTGTCATTCCTTCTTTAGCAAGTTGTTGCATAACTTCTAATACTTCAATAACCATTTCTGGATCCAAAGCACTTGTTGGTTCATCAAAAAGCATGATTTCAGGATTTGTACATAAACTTCTAGCAATGGCAACTCTTTGTTTTTGTCCTCCTGAAAGTTTATTTGGATATTCATCTTTTTTATCTAATAAACCAACTCTTGTAAGATAGTTACAAGCAATTTCATTTGCTTTTTCTTCCTCCATATGACGTACTTTTGTAAGTGAAAGTGTTAAGTTTTCTAAGACTGTCATATGTGGAAATAAATTAAAATGTTGGAAAACGAATCCCATTTTATTTCTTAATTCTTGATAATTAGATTTCTTTGGATCTAAAACTTCTCCATTAAGGTATACATATCCTGTTTCAGGTACTTCTAAACCATGAATACATCTTAAAACTGTACTCTTACCTGAACCAGAAGGTCCAATCAAACACACAATTTCTCCTTTTTTAACTTCAAGAGAAACATCGTCAACTGCTTTTACTTTTTTAAATTGTTTTGATATATGTTCAACTTTAATCACTTTCAGCTAACCTCTTTTCTACATATCTGCCTAAATAAGAAATACTAATTGTCATAATTAAATAATAAACCGCAACAATACAATAAGGCGACATAACATCATAATATTGAGCTCCAACTACTTGAGCTGATTTTAATAATTCAACGGCACCAATACAACTAATTAACGATGAATCTTTAATTAATGTAATAAATTCACTGATCATTGGTGGAATAATTCTTTTGAAAGCTTGTGGTAAAATAACAAGTCTCATTGTTTGTTTGTAAGAAAGTCCTAAAGTTTCACAAGCTTCCCATTGTCCTTTATCAACTCCGTTGATTCCACTACGAATAAGTTCAGTCGAATAAGCCCCACTGTTAATAGACATGGCAATGGCCCCAATTAAAAAGACATTAATTCTTAAAACATTTCCTGTAAACGCTGTATAAATAGATGGAATAACTGAGAATAAAATCAAGATTTGAAGTAACATTGGTGTCCCACGAATGACTTCAACATACACATTTCCAATAATTCTAAAAATTTTATATTTAGATCTTTTCGCTGAAGATCCTAAAATCCCAAAAACAATACCAAATAAAAGGGATACAGCAGCAAGTAAAAGTGATACTACTGCACCCTTAGCAAAGTAAAGTAAGTTTTCAGGAGTAAACACTTTTGAAAAAGCTACAAACATTTCTATACCCCTTTTCTATAATTTTTTATTTTTCTAATGGTGATAAATCATATTTTTTACATAATTTATCGTAATCTTTTGAAGCTAAGAATTTTTTAATACATTTGTTGATTAATTTAATTGTTTTTGTATTACCTTTTTTAGCGATAACATAGTTCTTTTCATCCATTAATGAACCATCTAATTGTGTAAAGTTTCCACTAGCTACATATTGTTTAGCAACACCTAAATCAACGATTGCTGCATCATATTGATTACTTGCTAAACCATTGAAAATATCTTGAACATTTTTCATTGAAACAACTTCAGCATTTTCAACTTCTTTAGCAGCTTGTTCACCAGTAGCTCCAGTTTGAGCAGCTAATTTTTTACCAACTAATTGATCATTTGAAGTAATTGCAGAACCTTTTGTTACAACAGCAACTTGTTGAGTTCCTAAATATGGATCAGACCATTCAACAACTCTATCTTCACTATAAGTAAAACCAGAAATACCTAAATCAATTTGATCCCCTTGAATTTGAGTAACGATGTTATCAAAATCCATTTGTTTAAATTCTAATGAATAAGTTTTACCTTCCATATCAGATAAATAACCTTCAAATAATTTTGCCATATCAACGTCAAAACCAACAATTTCACCTTTTTTATTTAATGATTCATAAGGTGCATAATCAGGTGATGTACCGATTGTAATTGTCACATCGGCATCACTTTTGCTGCTTGATGAACATCCAGCAATAGCACAAGTCATCACAAGTGCTAACATTAATTTTAATACTTTTTTCATAATCTTTTCCCCTTTTCTACTCAATAAAAAACGTCTCCTAGCGATTGCTAAGAGACGAAATATTCCGCGGTACCACTCTTGTTGATATGATAAACATATCCACCTCACCGTTAAAGCTGGTTAGCTTGTTATCCTATGTATTCAGATAACCCTCTCCAAAGTGCGCTTCATTTTATTTTCAATACCTAATTTCCACCAACATAGGCTCTCTAACATATCCAATAAAACTACTCTCTTTTTCATTGAGTTTATTTATATACCTGTATTATAGATAATATTTAAGCTTTGTCAACATTACTCGATTATTTTTTTGATAAAACTTTTTCATTGAAAGAACATACTACCTTCATTGCTTTTTCTAAAGGGGGATTCATTTCTTGTAATTGTTCTAAAACATCATCAAGTTGTTGATTGGTTTCTTGAATACTTTCTCTTGTATCTTGAATTGTTTGTCTTGTTTTCTTTTTAGCATCACCACTATGAAGTAAAAAGAAAATACCTAAAGACATACATACAAAAATACCAACAATGATAAAAAAATCTTTAACTAGTTCCATAATCTCACCCATCAATAGTATAGCTTATTTTGTTTAATCAATCCAGCCAAAATGACGACAAGCATATTCAATACCATCATCATCATTTCTTTTAGTTACAAAATCAGCAACTTCTTTAACTTCATCAATCGCATTACCCATAGCAATACCTAAGGGTGCTTTTTGAATCATTGAAATATCATTTAAACCATCACCAAAAACGACAATATCTTTTTCATTTCCTTTTAATAAATGAACCATTTCTAAAATACCTTGATATTTCTCTGCTGGTTCCACAATAATTTGTCCTTTAAAATAACGCATATAATCTAAAGTTCCTAAATCTAATAATTTTTCTTCTTGTTCACTACATTCAATAAAAACCTTATAAATTTCCTTTACTTGGTGAAAATCTATACTTTCATCAACAACTAATTTTACCGGAAGTTTTTGATTTTTTTGATCACTTTGATTCGTATACAAAACAGCTTCATTTCCTAAAGCAACCGCAAATGGTAAATGATGTTCAATACATTGATCAATCACACGATTAGCTTGAACAAAATCAATCGGTTTTATATATAGAAGTTTATTATGTAAAGTAATACCATTTCCACCATCTGTTACTAAACAATCAATATTTGCTTCCTTAGCTGCATCCATAGCCATATATTGTGCTCTTCCTGTGGCAATAGCAACAAAATGCCCGTTGGCTTTTAATTGTTCAAGTGTACGATAGGTACTTTCTAAAATCTTTCCTCCTGGATTAGCATCTGTAAGGGTGCCATCAATATCAAAAAAAATATATTTTCTTTCCATGTTACTTTTCTCCTTTAAATTGCATATTATATAATCTTGCATAATTTCCATTTAATTTCATCAACTCTTCATGGTTTCCTTGTTCTTCGATGCCATTTTCCGTTAAAACACAAATATGTTTGGCATTTTTAATCGTTGATAAACGATGGGCAATAACAAAAGTTGTACGATCTTGAGATAGTTTTTCTAAAGATTCTTGTACAATACTTTCACTTTCATTATCTAATGCACTTGTTGCTTCATCAAAAATAAGAATTGGTGGATTCTTTAAGAAAACACGTGCAATCGAGATACGTTGTTTTTGTCCACCTGAAAGTTTAACTCCACGTTGTCCACAATCCGTATCGTAACCTTCTTCTAATTCCATAATAAAATCATGAGCATTGGCTTTTTTAGCGGCTTCAATGACTTCTTCATCACTCGCTTCTAAATTTCCATAACGAATATTATCCATAATCGTTCCAGTAAATAAATAAACATCTTGTTGAACAATACCAATATTTTCTCTTAAAGATTGTTGTTTGATTTCTTTGACATTGATTCCATCAATCAAAACATTTCCTTTGGTTGCTTCATAAAAACGAGGAATCAAAGAACAAATCGTTGTTTTACCAACTCCTGATGAACCAACAAAAGCAATATACTCTCCTGGTTTTACATCTAAATTGATATTATTTAAAACATAAGGTGTTTGTTCATTATAACGGAATGAAACATGATCAAACGTGACATTTCCTTCAATATGTTGTAAGGCAAGTGCATCTGGGGTATCTTGAATATCTGGTTCAATTTCCAATATTTCCATAAAACGTTCAAAACCTGTGACACCTTCTTGAAATTGTTCCGTAAAGTTTAAAAGTTTTTTTACAGGATCTATCAAGTTCGTGACATAAAGTAAAAAAGCAATCAAATCTGCCACATCTATACTTCCATAAGAAATAAATAAAGTTCCAAAAAAGATAACAGAAACCGTAATTAAACTCGTAAAAGAAGTAAGTCCTGCATTATATCTTCCCATATAATAATAGCTATTTTTCTTAGCACTTACGTATTGTCCATTTTGTGCGTCAAAACGCTCTAACTCTTGATTTTCATTGGCAAAGCTTTTAACAACACGGATTCCTGACAAATTATCTTCAATGCGTTCATTGATATCTCCAATTCTTTCTTTATTTCTTTTAAACGCTGTTTTCATCTTTTTATTATAGTACCAAGCAAATAAAAACATAAATGGTAAAATCGCAAATAAAATCAAAGTTAATTTGACATTAATATAAGAAAGTAAAATAAAAGCACCAATAAACTTAATAATAGAAATGACGATATCTTCTGGTCCATGATGATAAAGTTCGGTTAAAGAAAATAAATCATTAGTAAGTCGTGACATCAATTGTCCTGTATTTTGTTCATCATAAAAACGAAAAGAAAGTTTTTGATAATGACTAAATAATTCATTACGTAAATCTCTTTCCATATAAACACCCATGACATGTCCTAAATAACCAATAAAGTAATTACAAAAATATTCAACAACAATCAAACAAAGCATAAAAAGTCCTAAGAAATAAATCTTAGAATAATCAATCTTTGGTTGATTTAAAATCGTCCCTGTAATATAGCGTGTTATCATGGGATAAACGAGCGTAATTGCTGCTGAAATCATCGCACAAAACATATCTTTAAAAAACAAAACCTTATAGTTTGTATAATAAGATAAAAATTTCTTCCATCTTCCTTTCATATTAAAACACCTCCTTCATATATTTTTACAAAGAAACATTATTTTTTCTAGTTAAAAATGATTATTTTTAAAATATGAAAAAGGAGGCTTTTTCATGAACCACGTTTCTTGGACTTCTATTTTAATCGGTCTTGCACTTTTTTTATTTGGTATTGACTATTTATCTCTTTCTTTACAAGAACTTTCTTCTACCCGTTTAAAAAACCTTCTTTCTAAATGTACCTCTTCTACTTTTAAAGCTATTTTAATTGGCTGTTTTATTACTTGTATCATTCAATCAAGTTCTGCCACTACTGCTTTAACAGTGAGTTTAATCAATGCAAACCTCATGACCTTTTCGCAAAGTATTGGCATTATTATGGGAGCCAATATTGGCACAACAATAACCGCTTTTATTGTGGGTTTTGATCTTTTTCAATATGCTTCTTTCTTTTTAATTATTGGTGCTTTTTGTTTATTATTTTCTAATCATCCTAAAATAAAGGGCCTCGCACAAATTCTTTTTGGGCTTGGTTGTTTATTCTATGGACTAGAATTGATGTCCTTACATCTTGAAGCCGTTAGCGAACTTCCTGAATTTATTCAATTGGTTACCCTTTTTACCAACCACCCTATTCTTGCCATGCTTGGTGGAACCATCACAACTGCCCTTATTCAGTCATCGAGTGCCATGATTGCTATTGTCCAACAAATGTATCATTTAAAAGCCATTTCCCTTTATGTTTCTATTCCGTATATCTTTGGTTGCAATATCGGTACAACCATTACCGCTTTTCTCTCTGCCCTTAAAGCTAATTCTTCCGCAAAAAAAGCTGCTCTTTTTCATTTCCTATTTAACGTTATTGGAACAGCTTTTTTTATGATTTTCCTGACTCCTTTTTATCATCTTTTCTTAATACTTCGTTTTTACGTGCCTGTCCCACCTCGCTTACAACTGGCTTTTATTCATGGCTTCTTCAATATTGTCTCCACATTCCTTGTTTATCCCTTTTATAAATATATGATTTCATTTATTGAAAGTTGTTTTAAAAAGAATTGTTAAGCTTTTGTAAAGAAACTTAACATAATCTTTACACAAATTTAACATTCCTTTAAAATGAGATGTATAGGAGTGTGATTTTATGACATTAGCGGATATCAACTGGCCTTTAATTCTAGCAGGGCTTGGTTTATTCTTATTTGGTATCGATTATATGGGTGATGGTTTAAAAAGCTATGCTGGAGATAAATTAAAGGACATTATTGATAAATACACCTCGAGTCCTGTAAAAGGAATTTTAATTGGGGCCTTGGTAACGTGTTTAATTCAATCAAGTTCTGGAACAACAGCCCTTACAATTGGGTTGATTCGTTCTGGTTTAATGAATTTAAATCAAGCAGTTGGAATTATCATGGGTGCCAACATTGGAACAGTTATTACTTCTGTTTTAGTTGGTTTAAAAATTTCTAAATATGCCGTCTATTTTATTATTATTGGTGCCTTTGTTTCTATGTTTTCTAAAAATAAAAAATCAAAATATTTATCACAAATCATCTTTGGATTTGGTTGTTTATTCTATGGATTAGACTTAATGGGTAACAATTTATCAATGATTTCTGAAGTTCCAGAATTTACACAAATTACAGAATTTTTAATGAAAAGCCCTTGGCTTGGTTTACTTGGTGGAACAATTCTTACATGTGCTATTCAATCATCAGCTGCAACGATTGCAATTGTTCAACAAATGTACGGTGCTGGTGCCATTGGTTTAAATATTGCTTTACCATTTTTATTCGGATCAAATATTGGAACAACGATAACAGCAGTTCTAGCCTCTATTGGTGGATCTATTCCAGCTAAAAGAGCCGCTTTCTTCCACGTTTTATTTAACGTTATTGGTTCAGTTTTATTTATGATTGTTTTATCACCATTTACAATGTTGATTCAATATATTAATTCAGTAAGTACCATGTCTCCTGAATTACAACTTGCAGTAGCTCATGGTATCTTCAACATTGTAACAACCATCTTGTTCTTTCCATTTATTAATAAGATTGTTGTTATTATTAAAAAAATCATTCCAAATCATTCAAAAGAATTACAAATGGATTTATCAGAATTAGATCCTCATGTGGTTCAATTGTTCCCTTCTCATGCTTTAGCAATTGCTAAAAATAAGATTTTAGAAATGGGGTCTATTACTGTTGAAGCTTGTGAAAACGTTAGAGAATACTTTATTTCTAAAAGTTCTACTGCTAAAGAAGCAGTCGAAGAATTAGAAAACGCAATCAACTTATTAGATAAAAAGATTTCTGAATATTTATTACTTATTTCTCATGAACAATTAAATGATCATGATTCTAAAGAATACTTTGCCGATATGAAATCAATTAAAGATCTAGAACGAGTTGGTGATTTATGTATTAACTTAACTCAATTCTTTGAAGCGGTTTATGATGAAAAAGATGATTTTTCATCAGAAGCTAAAGATGATATTATTGCGATGATTAATATGGATATTGAAATGTTGAATCATGCTATGGTTGCTTTTGATAAACATGATTTAGATGATATTATTTATGTTGATGATCGTGAAAGTAACTTAGATTATTATAATAAAAAAGCAAAACAAAGACATATTCAACGTGTTACAAACAAAACAGAAAAATCAGTTATTGTTAATTCTACATACGTTGATATCTTATCTAACCTTGAGCGTATTGGTGATCATTGTCAAAACATTGCTGAATCTTATATGTTAGAAGAAGAAAACTTCAAACCAGATTATGAAGTTGATTCTGCATTTAATCAATAGTCATGGAAATCCATGACTATTTTTGTTATGATGTAACAGTCAAAGGAGTCATATATGTATAAATTATTAGATTATGATATAACTGAATATAAACAATTAGAAAACACTTTAAATGAATTATCTAAACAAGGCTATAATCCTACCTCTTTAGGTAAAATCAGTCGTTTTAAAAAAAATGATAAACATTATCATTATCATGTCGATTTATTTATAAAAAAAGCAACAACCCCTAAAAGAAAAGCTTTACATGATTTTATTAATGATTATGAAAGAAATATGTTTGATTATTATGGAAAAATGGGAAAGTTTATTATTTTTACAACTGAAAATAAACGTACTTTGCCAAAAGAAAGACAAAAAGCGATTGATGAATATTTAAGTACACGCAAAATTAGTGCCACTACTTATTTTGTTTTATGGATTTTCTTTGCCTTTTTTGTTGCACAGCTTGTTTTACAAAAAAATCAAATCCAAGAATTTCTTACAAATGGAAGTATTTTAATTCATTACTTACCTCTTTTTCTATTTGCGACAATACTTGTACGTTCTCTTTATAAAATTGTTCTTGCCTGTCAAAAGAATTTTAGTAAGCTCATAAAAAAGCTTTTCTATATTATGAGTATCTTAACATGTCTTGCAGCTCTATTTGGCTGTGTTTTAGATATTATCGAAAGAAAGAACACGCCATTAAATAAAAATATTCTTACTCTAGAAGTTTTTGATAAAGAAACAAACAAAAAAGAATACCCTCAATATAAACAAACAAAGAGTATTCTCGTGAAATCATCTTCTTATTTTGAAAAAAATAAACAAGGTGATCTCATGTATAGTAAAGATTATCATTTTAAATCCAATGAAAAAACAAATACATTTTTCAAGCGTTATTTAGATACCTATGATGATGTACCTGTTATTAAAATAGATAAGAATACGTATCTCTTTAAACTGGACACCTCTTATGATACTTTACTTTATAAAAAAGGAAATCACTTCTATTTTGTATCCGCAAATTTCAGTTTAAAAAACTATTATCAAAATATTATTCAATTTTACAAATAAAAAATCCACCTCAAAGTGGATTTTTTTATTTTCCTGTAATAATAAGATAGATAAGAAGCAAGGAAATAATGACCATTGTTGAAATAAGTACACGCCTTTCAAACGCATTATAATCATCATGACAAAGATAATGGGCTAAATAGTTAAGAACTAATGCTATAAGCAAGAAAACTCTTCCAATCATAAAATAAGACGTATTCATAACTACAGGTTCAATAAGCAATAAAATATCAGCAACATTGATTTTATATTTGTGATGTGGTTTACAAATCTTATACAGTAATTTCTTCATTAATAAAATGTACTCACTTCTTCTATTGTTTTTCTTTTTGGCATACTTGGTTCAATATCTGGATAACCCACACCTATTACAGAAACAATTGTTTCTTGTGCAGGTATTTCTAAAAACTCACGGATTGTTCTTTCATCTCTGATTCCCATAACAAGTGTTCCTAAACCAAGTTCTGTTGCTTTAAGAATTAAATTTTGGTTAGCTAGTCCACAATCATAAATTCCCCATCCATTTTGTAATTCATTATCAGGACTTCCATTTCTTAAAAAACCAGCACGGTCTTTAACAAATGTTGTCACAATTAAAATAGGTGCATCCGCTACATTTTTTTGATTAAATTCAGGTAAACATTTTTTCTTAAATTGTTCTAGCATTTCTTTTGATTGAATAACATGATATCGTGGCGTTTGACTATTTTTCCAACTTTCAGCAAAAATAGCAGCTTGTATCATTTCTCCAATTTTTTCTTTTTCTACAGGTTGTTGTTTATATTTTCGAATACTTCTTCTTTGTTGTAAAACATTTTGTAATTCCATAATTTTCACTCCCCTATTGCTTATTATAAAAGAAAAGACTATCAATTGATAGCCTTACTTATTTAATTCAATCATTAACTCACAAATTTTATTTGAAAAAGCAACTGGATCTTCTATAGATAAGCCTTCAATCAATAAGGCTTGATCAAATAATAATGAAGCATAATCCTTGATCTTATCTGCATTATTTTGATAAACATTTTGAATTGCTTTAAAAATGTCGTGATTTGGATTAATTTCAAGAATTCTACCTGCTTTAACATCTTGACCATCAGGCATTGCATTTAATACTTTTTCCATTTCAAAAGATACACCTTGATCCGATACTAAACATACTGGATGAGATTTTAATCTGTTTGATACTTTAACGTCCACAACTTTATCTTTTAATGCTTCTTTTAATGATTCTAATAATGATTTATTATCTTCATTGATCTTTTCTAATTCTTTCTTTTCTTCTTCACTGTCTAAGTTTAAATCACCTTGAGCAACATTTTTGAAAGCTTTAGAATCATAATCTCTCATCATTTGAATCATAAATTCATCAACATTATCCATCATGTATAAAACATCAAAGTCACGATCTCTAACAGCTTCTACTTGTGGTAAATGAGAAATCTTTTCTTTTGTTTCACCACTAGCAAAATAGATTTCAGTTTGCCCTTCTTTCATGTTTTCAACATATTCTTTTAAAGTAATCATTTTTTCTTCTTTACCAGAATAGAATAAAAGTAAATCTTGTAATTTATCTTTTAACATTCCATAGCTTTGATAAATACCAAATTTTAATTGTAAACCAAAGTTTTTAAAGAATTTTTCATATGTTTCACGATCTTTTTTCAACATATTTGTTAGTTCGCTTTGGATTTTCTTTTCAATACGATCTGCAATAACTTTTAATTGACGATCATGTTGTAACATTTCTCTTGAAATATTTAATGATAAATCTTGTGAATCAACTAACCCTTTGACAAATCTAAAGTGTTCTGGAATTAAATCGCTTGCTTTATCCATGATAAAGACACCACGACTATAAAGTTGTAAACCTTTTTCATAATCATTTGAATAAAAATTCATTGGTGGTTGACTTGGAATAAATAACAAAGCATCATAAGAAACATTTCCTTCTACTGATGTATGAATAACTTTCATCGGGTCAGAAAAATCATTGAATTTATCTTTATAGAATTCATTATATTCTTCATCTTTAATATCTTTTTTATTTCTTTTCCATAAAGGAATCATCGAATTTAATGTTTTATTTTCAACAACATCTTCATATTCATCACTATCTTCTTTTTTCTTAGATGTTGTAACATCCATTTTAATTGGATAATGTACATAATCAGAATATTTTTTAACAAGAGATTCAATATGATATTGATCTAAATATTCATCATAATTTTCTTCTTCTGTATTATCTTTTAAATAAAGTTTAATTGTTGTTCCTGTTGGTAAGTTGTCTGTTTCAAAGATTTCATAACCATCACTTGCTTCAGATACCCAAGTGTATCCTTGATCACTACCATAAGCTCTTGATGAAACTTCAACTTTTTTAGCTACCATAAATGCTGAATAGAAACCAACACCAAATTGACCAATAATATCAATATCATCACTTTCATTTTCATTTTTGAATTTAAAAGAACCACTATTAGCGATTGTACCTAAATGTTCTTCTAACTCTTCTTTATTCATTCCAATACCATGATCTGTAACTGTAAGTGTTCTACCTTCTTTATCAAAAGCTAAATCAATTGTAAGGTCACTTTTATTAATATCTGAAATATTTTCAGTTAATGCTTTATAATAAAGTTTATCTGTTGCATCACTTGCATTAGAAATCAACTCTCTTAAAAAGATTTCCTTATGTGTATATATAGAATTAATCATTAAGTCTAATAATCTTTTCGATTCTGCTTTAAATTGTTTTTTTTCTGCCATAATATATCCTCCTTTAGCACTCCTGCTATTTAAATGCTAAAGATAGTATATTACTTTCTTTTAGCACAGTCAACCTATAAGTGCTAATTTTTTGTAAAATAAAATGATTGACTAGCAATCATTTATTTCGGCTACATTTTTGTGCGTCTATTGCAAGTACAATCATTAAAACATAAAAAGCATCTTCTTCATGTTCTATCGTTAAAGAATATGTATCACTCATATGAAAGATTTCTTTATTAATTAAACCAATAATATTTCCTGAATGGTCAACAATTTGATAATCCCATTCCCAAAAATTTCCTTCTATTTGCCAATCTTTATAATCTAAAACAAAGCTTGGTTTAAATAAAGTAAATTCTTTCGTAATCTTTCCAATGTATCGGTCTTTTTCATATAAAGAAAAACGAGGTAAAAAAGTAAGAATTTCTTCTTTAATCGTTCCTACATGCTCATTGTAACGATCATAAATAAAAAGTTTATGTCCAAAACTGAGTTGTCCTTTGACTGTATAAACGGTTTCTCCATTTTCATCAAAAATATCATAACTATCTAACCATGAGAAAATACGTTGTCTAAATAATAGTTTCATAATTTCACCTCTTTACACTATTGTACAGAAAAAGTCTGTAAAATGCACAGACTTTATAAATATTTTACTGTTTCATCAAGTTCTTTTCTTAAATAATGATTAGGAAGTGGTTCACTTTGTTTTCCATAACCTAAATCAAGCATCATAACAACTTCTTCATTTTCGGGTAAATTGAGTTCCTGAGCTATTTTTTGTGGATCAAAAAAATTAATCCAGCAACTATCAATTCCTTCATTATAAGCCGCTAGTAAAAGGTGTGTCGCAACGATTGTCGCATCTTCAACACCTGAATCTCTTTTTCTCCTGGATAAGTAAATACATTATTTTTATCATAAGTAACCACAAGAACAGTTGGTGCATGATAACGACAAGGTGTACATGCATCAATTTTAGCTAAGTATTCTTTTGATTGAACAACGTAAATTTTTTGTTCTTGAAGATTTTTTGCAGTTGGGGCAACACGTCCTGCTTCTAAAATTTTTGTCAATTTTTCTTTTTCTACTTGTTTATCTGTATAATCTTTACATGAATATCTATTTTCAATAATTTTTGTAAATTCCATTTTGATACCTCCATTTGTAAATTTATTATAATACAAATTTTAAAGAAAAGAAGATATATCAATGACATATCTTCTTTTAATATTAATCTAAGTTCATTCCGTTACTTTCGATGACTTTTTTATACCAATAGAATGAATCTTTTGGTCTTCTTGATAAATCTCCTGTTCCATCATCATGTTTATCTACATAAATGAATCCATAACGTTTCCTCATTTCTCCAGTTCCTGCAGAAACTAAATCAATACATCCCCAAGTTGTATAAGCAATCAAATCAACGCCATTATCACATGCAGCTGACATTGCCTTAATGTGTGGTCTATAATAGTCGATACGATAATCATCATGGATTAATCCATCTTCTTCTACCGTATCATAAGCTCCTAATCCATTTTCTACAACCATTAAAGGAATTCTATAGCGATCGTAAATCATTTCTAGAGAATATTGTAATCCTAAAGGATCTAGAGCCCAGCCCCAATCAGAATAAGTTAAATATGGATTACGGATACCTGCTGCAAAGTTTCCTTGAACAGTATCTTCTGTTTCATGTGTTGTGACATTGTTTGTCATATAGTAGCTATATGTAAACATATCAACTGTTCCTTCTTTTAAAACTTTTAAATCTTCTTCTGTAATATCTAAATCTGTAATATTATGTTCTCTCCAGATTCTTTTTGCAAATGGAGGATAAGTACCAAAGCATTGGACATCTCCACAATACCAGAAGTTTTCTTCCATTGTTTGTTGATTTAATAACATATCTTTTGGATCACATGTATGTGGATATGTGATTGCTCCTGCAAGCATACATCCAATTTTATTTTCAGAATCAATTTCATGCCCTAATTTAACGGCTTTTGCACTTGCCACAAATTGATAATGTAAATGCGTTAAACGTTTTTTATAATCTTCATCAGTTGTCCCATCGCCAAACATATTAATAACATTTAAAGTGTTATTGATTTCATTAAATGTGAGCCAATATTTAACAAGTCCTTTGTATTCAGTAAAGACTGTTTTACAGTATTTTACAAAGAAATCAATGTATTTACGATCTTGCCAATCTCCATATTTTTCTACTAAATAAATTGGTGTATCAAAGTGATGAATTGTAACTAATGGTTCAATATTATATTTTCTTAATTCTTTGAACACATCTCTATAAAATTCAATACCTTCTTGATTAGGTGTTTCTTCATCTCCACGAGGATAGATTCTTGACCAAGAAATAGACATTCTAAACATCTTGAATCCCATATCCGCAAATAATTTAATATCTTCTTTATAATGATGATAGAAATCAGTACCTTCGTGATTTGGATATAAGTATCCATCTAAACATGCATAATGATCTCCACCTTCTGGTAAAGCATCATCAAAATGAACTTGTGGTGTTGCATGTGCATTTCCATCTTTATCGATCCAAGTTACTTTTCTTGGCTCATTAACGCTTCCACCTGTTGTAAAGTCTGTTAAGGCTGGTCCACGTCCACCTTCATTCCATCCACCTTCATATTGGTTTGCAGCTGTTGCTCCTCCCCAGAAAAATTCTTCTTTAAATCCCATTTATAATACCTCCTTATATCTAATATTATTATAATCACTTCCTCAAAAAACACTTCTTATTTTCAAAAAACGAAAAAGTCCCAGCTTAAACTAGGACTAAAACAAGTACAGCAACTAAATTATTGATCATATGAATAAGCATTGGTACACAAATTGTTTTTCTTTTTTCATAAGTATAAGTAAATACAAATCCCATTCCTCCATAAGAAAGTAGATAAACCAGTTGTGTTAAATCTCCTGCAAATAAAGCAGAATAAATGTGTAAAAAACCAAAGAGGAAAGCACTTGCAAAGAAAGCCAGATTCCTATTAATAGAACGTAAACTTCTAAAAATTAACCCTCTAAATAAAAGTTCTTCTAAAACCGGTGCCAATATAACTGATTGAATAAACATAAAGATCAAATCTTTATTTAAATAAGATTCAAATAAGAGTTGATTAGCAGAATCATTCGATGATCCCCCTAAAATCAAATTAATAATTGTATTTGAAATAATAGAAACTACATAAATCATTCCAATGCCTATGGTTGCTGAATATAGAATATTTGTAGAAAGTTCTTCTTTAAATTTTTTTATATTTTCAATTAAAAAATCTTTTAATAAGACAACTGCAAAAGCAAAACTTATTAAAGAACATGCAAGATTTAAATAAATACCTAACGTTGTTAAATCATGTGTAATTGATGTATATTTCAACAATAAATAAATAACAAAATTAACAAAACGAGGTACAATAAATAAATACATTGGAAACAAAAGAATAAAACCAATAGCCTTTTGTTTTCCATTAATTCTTCCCGCAAGACAATTTGTCATTGTTACATCCCTTCATCTTGTGCTTGCATGTTTTCGTACTTATCTTCATAATCTAATTCTTCATAGAAAACAGCAACACACACATTTAATTTCATTTCATATAAATAAACCGATACAAATACTGTAAGGATTGATTCAATAAGTGATGCTAAAAAAGATATTGGAATTATCATTTCTACTAACATAGCAATAACACCTGCAATAATTACTGATAAAATCATCCAACCTAAAAAAGACAATTCTAATTTAAATAATGTCCATTTATTTCCTTTCATTAAACGACTTGATTCTTTTAAAGCAGCCATTCCTGTCATATCATATTTTTGTAAAATATAGTTAAATAAACCGAATCTTAATGAAAAATAGACTGAAATAAAAATAATTAAACAAATAACAAGCATTAAAATTGAAAAAACATTTGAAAATGCATCTGCCGTATTAATTATTTGTGCTTGTGAAACTGTAATCCCATTTATAGTAATTGTAAACAATTGTAAAAATTGTTCAATTGAAACAGAAGAAACAGACATAATAATTAAAAAGCCAGTAATTCCAACAACAAAACAGATGATTCCAATAATAAAATCATATAAAAAATATGTTGGAAATAAATGTCCAATTTTTTTAAAACCCACAAGCGCATCTTCTTTTTCATCAATACTCTCTTCCATATTATTGACTGTTTTTAAAGACGCTACAATTGCCCCGTGACTTAATGTAAGCGTCAAAATAGCAATAATTAAAGAAACTATTCCCCCAACAACTCCATCAAAAAGTGTAGACACTGCTGAAAAGATTGCTTGAATAATTCCAATATATAAAAGTACTTTAAATAATTTATCATGATTTACAAGCAATTCATTTGCTTTTCTTTTAATGTCATAAATATTCATTTTTCTCACCATCCTTATTAGGAATTATACCAAATAATAGGATTAAAGAAAACTATTTTAAATCTAAACTCGTTTTTATCTGATTCAAGAATGAATTTGTCTCAACTTATCAAATATGACCTTGTCCCATTTATGCCGAGAAAACTTATTGATAATGAGTATTCCTAAGTTATGCTAATTTATCAAAAAAAGCCTGTTTCTCTTGTTTTTTTTTGCTTTTTTGATGAATTATTAGGTTCTTAGAAATCGAGTCTCATTGTCAATAAGGAAATTGGAATAAATTTAGGACATTTTCATTTTCGAATCACACTATTTTAAATCTAAACTCGTTTTTATAGCCTCATTAACTTTTTTCATAAAATAATCATTCAAACTGCCTAATTTTTCTTGAAAACGAACTTTATCAATCGTCCTTATTTGTTCAAGTAAAATAACAGATTTTTTTTCTAAAGAATCACAACGAATAATGACATGCGTGGGAATTGGATTTTTGGTGAGTTTTGACGAAATTGGAGCAACGATAACAGTTGTTGAAAAACGATTTCCTTTATTATTTTGTAAAACAAGAACAGGTCTTATTCCTCCTTGTTCACTTCCTACAACAGGAGAAAGGTCAGCATAATATATATCTCCCCTATTAATCATAAAATAACCTCCTAAATTATTTTACGTTTTGTTTTTCAAAATATGATATTTTCTTTTTTGTTATTTTATTTTGTGCTATGATTGAAAAGTAAAAAAGGAGTGTTAATAGATGATAAAAGCAATAATATTTGATATGGATGGTTTAATGATTGATAGCGAACGTGTTACTTTTGAATGTTATCAAGAAATCTTAAAAGGTATGAATCTTACCATGGATGAAGAATTTTATAAAACTCTTTTAGGAAAACCACTAAAAGGAATTTACCAAAGATTTTACGATGTTTATGGCAATGATTTTCCAATTGAAGATGTGATTAAAGATGTTCATTCTTTAATGGCAAAACGTTTTGAAACAGAAGGAGTTCCTATCAAAACAGGTCTTAAATCACTACTTGAATATTTAAAAGAAAACAATTATAAAACAATTGTAGCAACATCAAGTAATAGAGATCGTGTTGATACAATCTTATTTCAAGCACAAATTACAGATTATTTTGATGATTCTATTTGTGGCGATGAAGTTACAAAAGGAAAACCAAATCCTGAAGTTTTCTTAAAATCTTGTCAAAAACTTGGTGTCAATGTTGATGAAGCTATTGTCTTAGAGGATAGTGAAGCTGGTATTCAAGCAAGCTATGATGCCGGAATTAAAGTTATTTGTATCCCAGATATGAAATATCCAGAAAAACAATATGAAGAGAAAACATTTAAAATCTTAAAAGATTTAAATGGTGTTATTGAATACTTAAAAAACCTCTAATATAGAGGTTTTTTAAGTATTTCTAAAATAAGATCAACTACACGGTTTGTATTCTTTCCATCTTGATAAGTAAAGAATTTATTTTTGAATACATCAAGCTTTCCTTTATAAGGCACTTGCATCGTTTTAATAAGTTCATCCATTGTTAAAGATACATCTACAGGTAATTCTTCTTTATCAACATAACATCCCACATCATTTAAATATTCATTTAAATCTGGCGTATAGAAATAAAGTGGTTTATTTAATAAAGAATAATCAAATACAATTGATGAGTAATCCGAAATCAATGAATCAGATAAAGCAAAGAGTTCATGCGTATCTTCCTTACAAACATCCAAAATATGTGGATGTTGCGGTAAATTGATTTCTTTTAATAAAGGATGCATTTTATAAAGTAAATACGTATTTTCATCAAAGGATTCAATGAGTTTTATTCCATCAAAAGGAAGCATTGAAAATCCTTTGTAAATATTTCCTCTAAAAGTTGGTGCATAAAGAATGATTTTTTTTCCAACTAATTGAGGATATTTTTTTAATAATTTTTCTTTTGCTTGATTCAAATAATTTTGATCAAACAAACAATCAACACGAGGCATTCCTGTAATAACAACATTTTCTTCCTTGACTGCAAAAGCTTCACTGTAAGGCTTTTTCCAATAAGGACTATTAGCAATAATATAATCGTAATTTTTAATTGGGTACTTTCTCGGTAAAGCATTCCCAAATTTCTTAATAGCTCCACACGCATGCCAAACTTGAATAACTTTAACCCCTTTTCTTTTAAAGTTTGAAACTACATAATTATTATCACGAATAATAACGACATGTGAAGTATTAATAATAAATAATTGTTTTATACAATTTAACATATATAAGAAATTTTGTTTAATACCTTGTTGATCATATTCAATCACAACTTTTTTTAAAACAACTTCTTTCTTTTTTTCAAGTTCATTATAAATAAGCTTCATATCTGAATCTAAATAACGTGACTCTAAAGAGATAAATGCAACTTGATTTTCTTTGATTTTAAACATTTTTACAAAAATATTTAAAAATCCAAGAATAATATTTAAAATCAATTTTTGTAATTTCATTTGATCACCTACTTAAACACACAATCAACAACTCTTTTTGTTGCCTTGCCATCTTCATGATTATTAAATTTTTCATTAAAAGTTTCTAAACGTTTAAAATCGTAACCTTTTTTTATTTCTACTAATAATTGATTTTCATCTTCAATAATATCACCTGGTAAATCATGATAAATATCTAAATAAAAACCTCTAAGTTCATCGCGATAATGAACTAAGTCATACATATAGAAATAAATAGGCCTTTTTAAAATCGCATAATCAAAGAAAACACTTGAGTAATCTGTTACTAAAGCATCAGAAATAATATATAAATTAGAGATATCTTCATTTGCTTCTATAAAGTAGACAAATCCTTGGTATTGATCTACATCAAAATCATTGACAATTAAATAATGAGGTTTAAAAACGACAACATATTCTTCCCCTAACGCTTCTTGCCATTTAGTAAAATCAACTTCCAATTTGAAAGTATATCCTTTTGTTACATAAGAGTTATCTCGCCATGTTGGCGCATATAACAATACTTTTTTATCTAAAGGAATATGATATTTATTTTTAATTTTCAAAACATCTTCTTTTGTATAATTTGTTAGAAAATCATTACGTGGATAACCTGTTTCAATAAGACGCTCGCTGTTAATGCGGAAAGCACTTTGAAAAACTTCAGTTGTAAAGGCACTTGGTGAAATCATATAATTATATTTTTTTACATCTTGTGCATATGTTTCATGCATCATTTCTTCATTCATCCCACTTCGATAAAAAGTTGTTCCTTCTGGAACTTCAATATCAAAAGCAAGTTTCTTTAAAGGTGTTCCATGCCAAGTTTGTAAATAAATTTGGTTTTCTTTTTTTAAAACATACATTGGTAATTTACAATTAACAACCCAGTATTGACTTCTTGCTAAATAAAAGAAGTAAGGAATAGAAAAATATTCTATGATTTTTCCTTTTTCAATGGAAATATTCTTCTTTTTATGATGTTTAATTGCCCAGATAAAACGATAATCTTTAAATTCATCTTGTTGAATCATATATTCATAGATGGCTCTTGGATTATCCGTATACCCCCTTCCATGAAAAGCAATAAATAAAACTGTTTTTTTATGTGTTGGTATGATTTTATATGTTAGACGATAAATAAATTTAATCATCTTTCCTAAAATATTTTTTATGAATCTAAGCATAGTACCTCCTTATAAAAATAAGGGGAAATTCCCCTTATTTAAAAACTGCTTCGCATGCTCTTTTTGATGCTTGACCATCATCAATCGAACAGAATCTTTGATAGAATTCTTCATATCTTTGTGCATATTTTTGTGTCATTTCATCAATGTTTTTAATTTGTTCAATGACTTCATTTGTTGAATAAACTAGTGGTCCAGGAAGTTCTTTTTCCATATCAATATAGAATCCTCTTAAAACATCACGATATTTATCTATATCATATGTATAGAAAAGCATTGGACGTTTTAAGTTTGCAAAGTCAAAGAAAACACTTGAATAATCTGTAATACAAATATCTGAAATTAAATAAATTTCTGTAATATCATCATATTTAGATAAATTGATAGCAAAATCTTCAACACCTGTAACATCTAATGAATCTGCAATATAATGATGTGTTCTAAGCAAGATCACGTAATCGTCACCAAGCTCTTTTTTCATCATTTCTAAGTCTAATTTTAATTTAAATTTATATTTCCCTTTACCATAATATTCATCATCTCGCCATGTTGGCGCATAAAGAATTGTTTTTTTATCTAAAGGAATGTGTAATTTCTTTTTCAATTCTAATGCAATTTCATCTTTATTTGGTGCATACAACAAATCATTTCTTGGATACCCTATTTCAAGCATTGTTCCATTGGTATACATAAAACAACTTTTAAAAATATCACTTGAAAACTTATTTGCTGCAATTAAATAATCCCATTCTTGTTTTTGACGATAGAATTGAGCTTTATAAGTTGGTGAAGCAGCTGTTACTTCTTCTTGGTCAAAAGCAAGACGTTTAAGCGGTGTTCCATGCCATGTTTCTAAAAAGACTTGTCCTTCTCGTTTTCTAAACCATAAAGGTTGACGTATATTGAAAACAAAATACTTTGATTTAGCTAAGTAATAAGCATACTTTTTAGTAAATCTTTTAACAATAATTCCTTCATAAGGAAGCTTTTCTTTAGGATCATTTAATACCCAAATAAATTTATATTTACCAGGATAATTTTTAGCAAGATATTCATAAATATATTTTGGTGAATCCGCATAGCTTTTTCCCATAAATGTTTCAAACATGATCCAATTTTCTTCAATTGGTTCTTTTAGATATCTATGTCTGTAAAGATATTTATTAACTTCATTTTTATTTTTTAACATCTTTTTAAGTTTTGACTTAGCAAGATGTTTAGCAATCACTTTTTGCGTTCCAGACAAGTCATGATTTCTTGAAAGTTTCACCATTTTTTGTTGATAACGTGACATGTTTTTTAATAAGTCATCACGTACATTTTTCATTAATAAAGTCATTTGGTCAAATCTTTCATCACGCCAAAAATCATTTTTAGAACGTCTTATTTTTTTAGCAAAATAATTACTATAATATTTAATCATTTTTGAATCCAAATAATAACGTATTCTACTTTCTTTATCAACTAAAGAAATAGCATATTTATAAACATTAATAAATTCATCAAATTTTGTTTCATCTTTAATTTGCGATAAAGCTGGAGTATTAATTGGATCGTTGTGTTTTCTTTTAGCGTAAAGTGTTTCTTCATCAAAAGCAATTTTATTTCCATACATCACTAAACCTTCAACAAAAGGTAAATCACTGTAATAGATAAAATCTTCGTTAAAGCGTAAATGATGTTCTTCAATAACATTTCTTTTAATTAAAATATTTAATACCGTGATATTACGAATTCCTTTTTTAGCACGAATCAATAAATCAATTCTTCTTTGTTCATTAGGATTTTCAATATCCGTATAATCTTTTTCTAAAAACTTGTGATTTCTGTCATCATCTTTATCTTTTAAATTTAATTCTTCATTTTTTTCAGGACCCATGGTTTCAAAAACTTGTTTTTTAAACCATGTGACCCATCTCTTACCAACTGTTAAATCCAAATCTTCTTTCAAAGCTTTTTCTAGTAAGGATGAAAGCGTATTTGGCATGATATAATCATCACTATCTAAAAAATAAATATAATCCCCTGTTGCTTTATCTAAACCTAGATTTCTTTTTTTAGCAACGCCTTCTTCAATAGGACAATTGATGACTTGTAGAGAAATTGTATCTTTATACATTTCTACAAGCTTTTTAAAATCATCAGTTTCTTGATTTCCTACAAGCAATGTTTCAAGTTCAACATTTTTTTGATCCTGAATACTTTCTAAACAATCTTGTAAATAGTTATAATATCCTTCATATGGCACAATGACACTAACTTTCATAATACCCTCCTATAGCTTATCTTTTAAATCCTCTTTAATTTTTGTTGTTGAAATTCCTTCTGTACGAGGTAAATAAACCACTTCACAATAATCTTTTAAGAAATCAAATTGACCTTTCCAATCATCACCCATAACAAAAATATCCACGTCATGTTCTTGGACATCTTTAATTTTTTGATCCCATGATTCTTCTAAAATAACTTCATCGACATATTTGATTGCTTTTAAAATTTCCATACGATCTTGATCACTATGATATGCTTTTTTCCCTTTTTGTGCATTAAAAGCATCACTACTGACCGCAACAATTAAATAATCTCCTAAAGCTTTTGCTCTTTTTAAAATATTTAAATGACCTACATGAAACAAATCAAATGTTCCATATGTAATTACCTTTTTCATTGTCTATCTCCTATCGTTTTAACTTATCAAGCATTTTTTCCCAAAAACTAACTTTTGGATTTTGAACTATACGACTTGCGAATTTTTCGTCATTTAATTTTTTCTTTTCTTTTTTCTTTAAACTATTATAAAAATCAACATATTCAGCATATTCATCACAAACTTCTTCAACATCGCCGTATTCTTTTAAACGTCCACCTTCAATCCACATTGCCTTTTGACAGAAACCTCTTACTTGTGGTAAAGAGTGCGAAATGAAAATAATTGTTTTTCCTTGATCTTTAAGTTCATTCATCTTATCCAAACATTTTTGAGCAAATCCCTTATCTCCAACAGATAAAGCTTCATCGACAATAATGATATCAGGATTTAAATAAAGAGAAATTGAAAAACCGAGTCTTGATTTCATCCCACTTGAATATTTCTTAACTGGTTGATATAAGAAATCACCAATTTCCGCAAATTCAATAACTCCTTCTGTTATTTCTTGAATTCTTTTTCTTGAAAGACCTAATAAAGCCCCTTTAACATTGATATTTTCAAGCCCAGTAAGTTGCATATCAAGTCCTGTATTAATGGCAATTAAGGCTTGTTCTCCATTGATATCCATTGTTCCTTCATCAATTTGTGAAATACCTGCTAGAATAAGAGAAAGTGTTGATTTACCAGAACCATTTGTTCCTAAGATTCCTACAACTTCCCCTTTAGGAATTGTGAATGTAATATCATTTAAAGCATAGAATCTTTGTGTGACAGAACTTTTTGATTTTCCATCATTTTTCTTTTTTAATTTATATATTTTTGAAACATGTTCAAATTTAATTGCATAATCTTCCATTATTACCACCTAAATCATATCAATAAATTTATGTTTAAATTTATACATCATCATACTACCGATTGTAAAAACCACAATAACAAACACCCAAAAGAATAGCATTTGTTTCCAATAAAATAAGATTCCATGATGATATAAGAAACAATCTCTATAACCACAAACAATATAATAAATTGGATTAGCTTTCATAATATATCTTACTGTCATTTGCCAACCATATTTATGTAAACGTGAAATAGGCCACAAGATCGGTGTTAAATAAAGTAAAAGACGCATACATGCTAAAATAAGCTTTCTTGTATCACGAGCAAGCATATTTAAAACAGATGTAATCATTGCAAGCGATATTGTAAGACAAATCGCTGCAAACAAATAATAAATGAGTTCAAACCAATAAAGTGATGGCATAATTCCTTGTGTAAGTAAAAAAGCAACAAGAATGGCCATCAAACAAAAGTGATTAAATAATTCTTTGCCAACAACAGTTGCCGGCAAAACCGAAACTGGGAATTTCATTTTTGTAATGACATTTCGTTTTGCGTAAATTGCATTGGCACCATTAGTAATACATGGACTAATAAAAAACCAAACGACCATCCCACATAACATCCATTGAATAAAAGGAATTTTCCCTACTGCCTTTCTATTCATGATTAAACCAAATACAAAATAATACGTCATAATTTGAATTGCTGGATTGGCAAAATTCCAAAAAACACCTAATCTTGAATCACGCATATCCGAAAGCAGTTCGTATTTTGAAATACAATATATACGATATAAATTTGTAAAGTTTTCTTTTAATACATATCGAATACTTTTAAACATAATTACCTCCAAAAAGTAAACCTATAATTCCTTTTACATCATACCACTATTTTTTGCAAATAAAAACAAAAAAAAGGAACAATGGCTTATTTTACCATCATTCCCCTTGATTTCTTATTTATTCATCCATGATTCATCACTTGGATCAACTTTCCAAGCTTTTAATTTTTCCATATCTTCATGTTTGATATAATCATGTTCTTTTGCTACTTCAATTAATGTATCATAGTTTGATAAAGTTACAAATGGGCAATGTGCATTTTCAAAATTAACAATTGCTTTATCTAAACCATATGTAAAGATTGCAACTAATCCTAAAACTTCACATCCTGCTTCTCTTAAAGCTTCAACACACTCTAAAGAAGAACCTCCTGTTGAAATTAAATCTTCAACAACAACAACTTTCATTCCTTCTTTAACAACACCTTCAATACGGTTATTACGTCCATGAGATTTAGCTCCACCACGGACATAACCCATTGGTAAATCTAAAATATCAGCTGCTAGGGCTGCATGAGCAATTCCTGCAGTAGCAGTTCCCATTAAACATTCTGCATCTGGGAAATTATCTTTTACAAGTTGTGCAAGTCCTTGTTCAACATCTTTTCTTACTTTTGGATAAGATAATGTTAAACGGTTATCACAATAAATTGGTGATTTAATACCACTTGCCCAAGTAAATGGTTCATTTGGTCTTAAAAAGACAGCTTTAATATCTAATAAATCTTTAGCAATAATTTTTTTCATTTCTATTCTCCTTGAAAATCTTGATATACTTTTTTATAGGTAGCCATAGGATCTTGACTTCCTGTAATTGTTCTACCAACAACAATATAACTTGAAGTAAGTTCCTTTGCCATTGCTGGTGTTGTTACACGTTTTTGGTCATTGACATTATCACTTGCAAGACGGATTCCTGGTGTAACAGTTAAAAATTCCATTCCTAAATGATCATGAATGATTTTTGATTCTAATGGAGAACATACAACTCCATCTAATCCTGCAGCTTTTGCGTTTTCAGCCCATTTTAATACAACATTTTCTAATGGTTCATGAATAAGTAATTGATTATCTAAAACATCTTGATCCAAAGATGTTAAACATGTTACTGCAATACATAATGGCCTTTTACCAGTTGTTTTACCTTCTTCTAATCCTTCAATAGCAGCTTTCATCATTTCAATACCGCCTGAAGCATGGACATTGACCATATCAACATCTAACTTAGCAAGTTGTCTCATGGCACTTTTTACAGTATTTGGAATATCATGTAATTTTAAATCTAAAAAGATTTTATGTCCCATTTCTTTAATCATTTTAATGATTTCAATACCTTCTCCATAAAACAATTCCATCCCTACTTTTACATAAAGACTCTCTCCCTCAAATTGTTTTAAGAAGTTTTCAACATCGCTTTTTGTCTTAAAGTCAAGAGCAATACAAATTCTACTTTCGTTCATAGAAACCTCCTTATTATTCTTTATCTATTATACCAAAATTACCACCTCTATTCTATACGATTTATTTATTTTTTTGATATTCTTCTAATAAATGTAAATAAATATTTTCAAATGTCCAATTATAATTTGTTGCTGTAACAATTGCTTTTAAACAAAGTGTTGTATTTTCTTTTAACAACGTCAATATTTGATCCATTTGTAAAGAAGGAACATTTGAAAAGATAATGACTGAATATTCTAATTTTTTCTTTTTTGATTTCTTTATTTTATTATTCAAAAGATCTTTTATTTTATTTTGTGTCATCTGATTATTTATTAAAATAATCTCAATATTCATCATCAAACATAATTGTTTTAAAGCATCATAATTGTGAATGTATTCCTTATTATAAACAATGATCTTTGTATTCATAAATTCTCCTTTATATACAAAAAAACAGCTATAAAAGCTGTTTTTCTTATTAACCAAGTCTGTTGTAATATTCAACGATTAATGATTCATTGATTTCTGAGTTTAATTCAGATCTTTCAGGTAAACGAGTTAATTTACCAGTTAATTTATTAGTATCAACTTCAACGAAAGCTGGAGTTGCAACTTTGTTTTCTAAAGCTTCTTTAATAACTGCTAAATTTAATGATTTTTCTCTTACTTCGATAACATCACCGATATTTACTCTATATGATGGGATATCAGTTTTAACACCATTTACTAAGAAATGACCATGGTTTACTAATTGTCTAGCTTGTCTTCTTGTAGAAGCAAAACCTAATCTATAAACAACATTGTCTAATCTTCTTTCTAATAAGCATAAGAAGTTGTAACCATGGATACCTTCCATTTTACCTGCTTGATTAAATGTGTTGTGGAATTGTTTTTCATTAACTCCATACATATGTCTTACTTTTTGTTTTTCTGCTAATTGTAATCCATATTCAGTTTGTTTTTTTCTTTTTTGTCCATGTTGACCTGGAGCATAAGCTCTTCTGTTTAATTCTTTCCCGTTTTCTAAGATTGAGAATCCTAAACGACGAGAGATTTTCCATTGTGGTCCTGTATAACGTGCCATAAATTTTCCTCCGTATTGTTTTATTTGCATAAAGCAATAACATTGCATAGATCAATTAATAAGTGTTAATATTAAGCATTTCCCATTGCAGCCAGGTACTTTGCAATCATTTGATATTAACGCATTTTTTAATCCTCTATGTGCTGCTATTCATTTACTGCTTTGTCATCATACTATATATTTATATCAATGTCAAACATTATTTTTATTCATAAAATCTTTATTTTTTATCAATTTTACATATTGGATGCCTAATCACTGTTTTCCACTTTTCAGGTGATACTTTACGCGTATCGGATAAGTAAATTTCATGATGTAATCTTGATTTACTAAAATCATTTTGATACCCCTTTTCTTGAAGAAATTGATTCATTATTTCTACTGTATTTATTTCATCATCAAAAGATCCTTGATGCATCATTTGCACACATAATCCTTCTTCAAAAGTAAAAAATTCCGCTTTTGAGCAATCTATCTTCTTTTTAATATTGGCTCTTTTTACTGCCCAATCAAAATCTTTTTTTGTAATAAAGTCAGGAAGTCTAATTACTGAAATCCAGTTAAAATTTTCTTTATGTAAATAATCAACATTTTCAACATTTTCTTGCCACCAAAAGCCTTCAAGTGGCGGTACAACAAATTGATAAAAACCTTTAATTTGATAATCTGTTTTATAACTCATTTTTAAAGTATAAGCTACTGCATAAAGTACTTGAATGGCTTGTTGATAACTTCCGTTTTCTTCATTAGGATTGCCTTTTCCTCTTATAGAAATAAAATTAAATGATGGTACATTGATAATTTCTGGTTTATTTTTAGGTCTATAATATTCTTTGAATTCTTTTTTTAAATCAAAAGCCATCTTTCTTTCCTCCTAAACAATGGGTATTTGAATTTCTGTAAGCCACTCATCAACTGATTCTTTATTCCAAATACCATCAATATAACATTCTCTTGATCGTCCCGATACTTGATAACCATTATCCTCTACATATTTCATAAGAAAACTATACGCCACACCAATTTCATCATAAGCCCCTTTATAAAAGATACTTAATACCTTTGTTGTTGGAATTATTTTAAACTTTATGCGTTCACTTTCTTTACCCATACATTCCACTGCTTCATTGTGCCGAATCAAAATATCATTTTCCTTATGTTCTTTATCTAAATATTCACAAAATTCATATGGCGGTCTTGCACATTTTATATCTGGATTCAATTTTACACATTCACTTGCAAGGTTAGGAATAATTTTCATCATATCCGAATAATTTTTTATCTTTACTTCGCTGTAATAGACAATTGTTTCAGGTATTACTTTCTCAATTACTTGATATTGCATTTCACTAGCATTCAAAAGATGATGAATAATCAAAAGCCTATTTTCAATTTCTTCTTTTTGACTTTTCAAGGACTCTGCTTTAGATATTAGGATTTCCTTTAGATTAATACTTTTATTAGTTGCTTGTAGTTCTTCAATTGTTAGCCCTAATTGACGATAAGACTTAATTCTTGCTGCCTCTTTAAGTTGACTTGTTTCATAAAAACGATACCCTGTTTGTTCATCTACTTTTTTAGGAATCAGAATGCCTTTTCTTTCGTAAAAGCGTAGTGCTTTAACTGTTAAATGAGACAACTTTGAAAATTCTCCAATTTTTAACATTTTCCTATTCTCCTTTCCTATTTCAAATTATGAATTATCCCCTAAGGGGAGAGTCAACATTTTTTCTATGATTAAAAAATACGGAGTGGTGTTCACTCCGTCATTTTATTACTTTTAATCATTTTCTTTTATCCAACCAAAATAAACACATGCATTATAAATACCATCTTGATCACAAGATGTAGTTACATATGTTGCTTTTTCTTTTAGTTCATCAATTGCATTTCCCATAGCGATACTTGTCCATTCGTCTCTAAACATACTTAAATCATTTTTTTCATCACCAAAGACAACAACATCTTTATAATTACCCTTAAAATGATCAACCATCATTTTAATACCTACCGATTTATCACCAGGTTCTACAAATAAATATTCTTCATGAAAACGACACCAAGGTAATTCTTTTAACGTTTCTAATTTTTGTTCCTCTGGCGCAAAACATGCCACATAAACTTTAAAGATTTGGTCATAATTTCTAGGATCTAATCCATCTACAACTTCGGTATCCATATAAACATCGTGTGTAAAATCATAAAAGCGTTGATCTGGAGCTAATCTTCTTGTTTTATTATCTGGCGAAATTGCCCAAATAAAACCTTTTTCTTTACATTCATCTATTAAGTTTAAACATTTTTGATAATCTAATGGTTTAATTGTAATAAGTTCATTGTTGATGGTAATTCCATTTCCACCATCACTGACCATGTTTTCAAAGCCAAGATCTTTCATGTGATCGACTGCCATTGCATAACTTCTTCCTGTGGCAATAGCTACAAAGTGTCCTTGTTCTTTTAACAAGCGAATTGCTTTTTTTGTGGATTCAGGAATATATTGTCTTCCTGGTGTTCCTACCGCTAATGTTCCATCAATGTCAAAAAAGAAAAATTTTTTGTTCATAGTTAACTCCTTACAAATACTTATCTAATTCTGTCTCTACAATTTTATTGATTTTTACCTTTGGACGATCAATCAATTTACCTCGTGTAAACACTTTTTCTACATGTCTTAAGGCTTTTAAATCATCTAAAGGATTTTCACTTACTACAATCATATCCGCTTCTTTACCAACATCAATTGTTCCTGTAACATCTTCAAGACCGGCATATTTAGAAGCAAGTGAAGTTGCTGTATATAAAGCAAAACGATTAGATACGCCAATATATTTATGGAAATAATAAAGTTCTCGCCAGAAATCATATTGACTGACCCATGGACATCCTACATCATTTCCTAAAACAACGGGTATATCATTTTCTAACGCTTGCTTTGCACAATCAATAATACCATTGAAAACCAATTCACCATTATATTTTTCTATTTCTGAAACATTAGAAATACTTGGATCAAACAAGGCAAAAGGAAGCGCTGGTGAAATCGTTGTACATAAAAAGGCTTTCTTTTCTTTAAATAAAGCAATCATTTCATCATCCAATTTAGCCCCATGTTCAATCGAATCAACCCCATTTTCTAAAGCTACGCGTACTCCCTCAGATGATTCAACATGTGCTGCTACTTTATAACCAAGTTGGTGTGCCTTATCACAAACAGCTTTTACCATTTCAGGAGACATTTTAAGTTCTCCAGGAACACCCTTTTCTTTTGCGTCTAAAACTCCACCTGTAATCATAAGTTTAATGAAATCAACATTTTGACTTTTCGCTTTATCTACTAAAGTTAAGGCTTCTTCATTATTATGGGCCGCAATTGCGACAGAGCCTGCCATATGTCCATGAGGAACCGAGATTCCTTCATTACTGGCAACAATTCTTGGACCAACAACTTTTCCTTTTAAAATTTCATCTCTTAATTTCGAATCATAATGTGCAATACCACCAACTGTACGAATCGTTGTAACTCCACTCATTAATTCAATTTTTGCAAAATTAGAAACTACTTTGTACGTAATTTTTCGTGATAATGGATTAGACATCAACATTTTAACTGTCTTTTCATTATCCTTTTGTTTCTTTTGTGGTTTTCCATTTCCAGCAAGATGAACATGCATATTGATTAATCCTGGTAAAATATATTTTCCTTGTAAATCAATAATTTGATAAGATTTATAAAAAATTATATATGTCTTTTTGACTATCTTTTTATATCTTCTTAAATGTCCGCAAAGCCTTATTTTATCGGCTCTACGGGCATTTTGCTTTTGTGGTAAACCTCACATATCTAGGTCTATCTTCTTATATTTTCGCTATCAAGCGTGGTTAAAATCGTGGTAAATACTTCTATGCGATTAGACGCTGAACCTCTGATTTTGCGGTATCTATGGACGCATGAGCGTACCAGTTCATTGTGATACTAATGTTTGAATGTCCCATGATATACTGTAAATCTTTTGGGTTCATGTTCTTGCTTGCCAGCCTTGTGCAGAATGTATGGCGTAGCGTATGCGGTGTGATATGTGGCAAGGGATTGTCCTTGTGGTGCTTGTTGTATTTCTTTATCATACGGACAAATAAGGCGTTGTAATCAATCGCAACTTTGGGCTTGCCTTTATGATTGACAAATAGGAAATTGCTCCGTCCGTCTATCACAAATGGTTCTGCCTTTGGGTGTTTCTTCATAACCCGTTGAAATGCCTGTATTGTTTCTCTGCTTAATGGCACTTGCCTTATTCCGCTCTTTGTTTTAGGCGTTTCAATATAATAGCCCTGTTCCTTGCTCTTTAGTAACTGGTGGTCGATAATCACAACTTCATTCTTGAAATCAATATCGGCTACTGTCAGTCCGCACAGTTCCGAGATACGAAGTCCTGTCTTTAACAGTATCAGCACATCATCATAAT
>ERZ812616.214-NODE-214-length-86798-cov-14.035646_pt1 | contig 86798 bp, 75 predicted proteins | sample MGYA00376249_ERZ812616 | MGnify/ENA primary metagenome ERZ812616 (study PRJEB26924, sample SAMEA4378265) | human gut metagenome | biome: human gut; feature: human-associated habitat; material: faeces | place: China | collected 2013 ...
TGAAGATAGCCAAAAGCCGTCAGGAAGAAGCCAAACTGTTGTTCCGGCAATCATTACTGAACGCAGGAAAGGAAGTGAACGATGCTCTGACCGCATGGCAGACGGCAAAATCGCAAATTGAAATCAATGCTCGGCAGGTTGAAACATTATGCGACGCTGTGCGAAAGACAGAATCGCTGATGCGTCATTCCAATACCACCTATCTGGAAGTGCTGACCGCCAAACAGTCTCTTCTCGAAGCGGAAGTGCAACAGTTACAAACTCGTTTTGAACGCATACAAAGTATAATTAAACTTTACCATGCGTTGGGAGGAGGAATGTAACTTTACAAGAATTATAACCTAATACTGAACCATGTTGTGTAATTTTTATATTTCAGTCGTCATAAACTTATAAATAAGTAATTTAGTATGCAAAAACAAATTAAAAAGTCTTCTCTTTTTTTGAAGAGAAGCAACACCTGACCCACTTCGCTACCGAACAGGATGTAGCAGAAGAATTGTTTGAGTTACTCTTAGAAGCGAGAGAACTCTATCTTCAGGATGTGATTTTGAATGGCAAGCGGTATGACCGCTATGTGGATGACTTCATCAACAGTCATCGGTATATCAACTGCAACAGTGCAATTTGCCGAAACTGCCACGAGATGAACATCCACATCGTCAAGGGACTGCTGAACGAATGCGCCCACCTTATCCAGCCTCTTTTTGAGGCATCCGACTTCTCCTTTGAGAAGTGTATGGAGTTACAAAGGAAGTATGACCGCTCGGAACCGTTGCCGCCATACAGTTGGCACGGAGCAAGGGGGCTTTTGTGTATGGCATCTGCAACGTCGTGGGTGCCTCTATCCCAAGAAATACGGATTCCGGGACATACATCCATGTAGGACCTGAGATAGGTGTGGCTTCTACCAAGGCTTTTACAGGACAGGTAACGGTGCTGATGCTGCTTGCCCTCTGCGTGGGACAGATGCGTGGTACTGTGGATGATGCAACCGTAGAGAGGATTGTCCGGGAGTTGAAGAACATGCCCCTATATATAAAAGATGTGTTGGGACTTGCTGACAAAATCAAGAACTTGTCGAAGATATACACCTATGCCCGCAACTTCCTTTATCTCGGTCGTGGGTACAACTACCCCACCGCCCTTGAAGGTGCGTTGAAGCTGAAAGAAATATCCTATATCCATGCGGAGGGTTATCCTGCTGCGGAAATGAAGCATGGACCGATTGCACTTGTAGATAGCGAGATGCCCACGGTGGTCATTGCTCCAACGGACTCGCTGTATGACAAGATAATCAGTAATGTAAGGCAGGTGAAGGCGCGTGGCGGTACGGTTGTCGCCATCATTACCAAGGGCAATGACGCAATGAAGGACATCGCCGACCATTGCCTTGAAGTGCCCGACGTACCCGAATGCCTTACACCTCTCGTTGTTTCCGTCCCATTGCAGTTGCTGGCCTATTACATCGCCATCAACAAGGATAGGAATGTTGACCAGCCAAGAAACCTTGCTAAATCAGTTACCGTAGAATGAATAGAATATTATCACTTATTGTTACCATCCTCTTTGCGTTGTGCATTGAGGCTGGCATCTTTATGCTTATTGCCCACTGGTGGGGCATGACTGCGGCCATTACCGTGATAGCCATTGAATGTGTGTTAGCCTTATGGACAGTTTACGAAATGAGACATGCGAGTGATGAACCAGTTGATGAATAACATTGCAGGCTGTGGTTAGAACGAAAAAGGCTAAAAACAAAAGGACGGGTCGATGATTCGTCCTATTTTTGTGTCTTTTTGGTGGCAAAATGTAGCGATTTAGCAAAATAAACATAAATTCCAGTGATATTCAGCATGAAAATTCGCCCATTTAAGTGAAAATGTGTAATTTTGCAACGCAAAATTGTGCCTAAGCATTTGCATCAAAACAACAATAGTTCAATCGAGGCTGATATGAAAGTAGAGATTAACAAGAAACGTTTAGAATACCTGCTGGCATTATACAAGATGTCGGTGGATGACTTGTTGTCTCTTCTGAACAAAGGCAGGAAACGGATAACAGGAGCCGCAGACATCAGTGGAGATTCTATTGATTTGGGGGTGTTGAAGCGTATAGGTGAGATATTCGACAAAGAAGTCAGTTTCTTTCAAGACTATTCTAAGTTGTCAACCAATGCAAGCAGCAGTATCTTCTTCCGCAAGACCTCATTCGGAACAGAGCTGAACTTGGAGTCGATCCGTACTGTAAACCGATTCGAGAGTCTGAAAAACGCTTTGGATGCATACAACAAACTGTCGCAACTGGATGTGAAGTTTGACATAGAACACTACACCCTACAAGATGACCCTAAGACAGTAGCCGTACGTGCAAGAGATTTTTTTTATCCCGGGGAAACTGTCAATCATAGGCAGTTTCTTGTGAAGATGATAGAAAAAATCGCCGATCATGGCATTTTTGTCTTTGAATACATAGAGACATGGAACAAGAAAGAGAAAACCAACATTGACGGTTTTTACCTTAAGCCCAATGTGATAGTGCTTAAGCATCATAAGCATTACAAGCGAGAAATATTCACTCTGGCGCATGAATTGGGGCATTGTCTATTGGGGATTGAAGAAGTGGAGTCGGTGGACATGATGGACATCTCGGCACAGACTTCATACAGTGATGTCGAAAGATGGTGCAATGATTTTGCATATCAGTTCATTATGGGACAAGAAGCAGAAACACTTGCTAACATAGCATGTGTAGATTCCCGTAACGACTACTGCATTGACCTCTTCAAGGCTATCAGTGCACGGACGCACATTAGCCGTCTTGCCTTATATACAAGGATGTATATCGACAGGAAAATCAGCTATTCGAGCTACAGCAATGTCAAGAGTGAATTGGCAGAGGAATACAGAAGAAGAGAGGAACAGGAAAAGTTGAAAAACTCTGAGAAGAGAGGCGGGCGAACACCAAAGCCCATCATTTCTCCGCTATTCTTGAAAACCATGCAATATGCCTATTTCAATGGAGTGGTCAACGAGACCACTTTCTGTTCGAGACTCAATGTCAAACCAGCAAATTTTGAGAGGGAGTTATGGCGATAGTTGTTGATACATGCTCATTGGTGATGATTGCCAAGAATTATCTTCCCTTGGATAAGGACGGACAGTTGTACTCATTCCTGGAAGAGGCGTTCTCCCGCAAGGATTTGATGCTACTTGATGTGATTCTGGATGAATCAAAACGCACCTCCAAAGGAATTGCAGTTGAAAAGATGCCTTTCCTCAAAGACAAGAAATTGGTCATTCCGACAAAGGATCTATTTCCATGTGCCCCAGAGAGATTCAGCAACATGATAGACAACAATTTCTGTGTAAGACTGAAGAAGCAGGAACTGACTGAAGAAGAATACATAGAGCAAAAGGAAGAATACCTTAAAACAGGTGATGCTAAGATTATCATTTATGCACTGAATGTACGACACTCGGACGCTATCCATCTGGAAGAGATGCAAGTAATGACGGAGGAAACAAGGCAGCAGAATGACGGTAAGTTGTTCAAGAAACTTCCTTTGTTGTGTGAGCAGATAGGGATTGGAACACTAACCGTTTCAGAATATCTGCATAGAAACGGGTTCTTTATTGACAAATAGCATAGATATTAGTATCATCTTATGACATCTTTCACGAAATCATATTATATTCGTGAATAAAACACTTGTTTTTCAAGAATAGAAATTGTTGAGGATTAGATATTTAAGACATTATTGCAATGCGGAAGGGGTGATGTGAACGACAAAAGACAAGGCGTTCTATTAGAGTGGATGCTTGATAAGATTGAGAAGAATGGACGGGTCGATGGCTCGTCCTTTTTTTGTGTCTTTGAGTGTGAGGTGCAGGTGGGGACCAGTACTGCGACCACTGTTGCCTGTCAGCGCGATGATGATGCCGGGACGGACGTGGGTGCCTTTGGTGACGAGAGTTTGGGAGAGGTGGCAATAGCTGACGGTGAAGTCGCCGTGACGGAGGGTGACATAGAGGCCTGAACGTTTGTCCTTGCCTACCTTGATGACCTCGCCGTGCATCATGGCGTATGTGGGTTCGTAATTTGCCTTCAAATCAAGCCCGTTGTGTAGGGCTTTTCTTTTTGTAAATGGGTCTCTGCGGTAGCCGAAAGGGCTGGTGACAGAGATATGACGGAGTGGACTGACAAGTGCCGTGTGGCGGTCGGTCTGCTCCGTTTGGGTTTGTAATGGGGCAAAGGCAAGAGAGTCTCGCCGCTGATGCGGCGAGCACGGAGGCAGTTGTTCGGATGTTGCGGACTGCGTCGTTTTTGGCACAGCCTTGCGGTGTACCTTAGTCTGTGTGACGGTATTGAACTGAGCGCATACTGTTGCTGATGAACAGAATATTGCTGCTATTGTGATGAGTAGAAATCGTTTCATGGTGCAAAAGTAACAAGCAATTCTTTGACTGGCATAAAGAACAAAGGGAAGACAAGAAGATTGTAACATAATATAGCAATCGAGTTTGATTTTTGAGCAGAAATCAAACTCAAATAATAATAATCGTCAAAAATAACACGCATTATCTTATGCAATTCTGCTTGTCTCTGAATAGGTATATAACTTTGCATGAGTTTAATTTCAAATTCAAAGTTAAAGTATGAAGCAAGTACGATTTGAAGAGAGCGAGGTGCCTTATCAGACACTGGCTCGTTTTGGTCTCACACAAGAGAAGATTGAAGACCTGCCCATGTGGGCGTTGGAAGATATTGGTCAGGGACGACGTTCACCGTTGCTGCCCATTCAGGTGAATAATGATGAGGGCGAGACATTGAAGAGCCGCACCCGATTTGCGTTGGTCCGTATGGAGGACGGCAAGGTGGATGTGGTCTTCTATCCGCAGTTGGAGAAATCACCATTGGAGGCTTTTACTCAGGAACAGCAGGAGGACTTGCTGGCTGGAAAGGCTATCCTTGCCGATGTTAAGGATGCTGATGGCAGGAGCAGCAAGGCTTTCGTGCAGATTGACACGGAGACCAATCAGGTGATGTCGGTACCTACGCCTGTCATCGGGCGCAACTTGGAGGTGCTGAAGGATGAACTGAAACTGAGTTCGGCAGAACTGACCGTGATGCAGAAGGGTGAGCCGCTCACGCTCATCATGGAGGACGAACAGGTGACGGTGGGTATTGACCTGAACGATAAGACCGGCATAAGGATTAATCAAGGCGACAGTCAGAAGTGGAAGGAGAACACCAAGCGAGAGTGGGACAAATACACCTTCGGGTGCTATGGCTGTTGGGTAATGGGCGATGACGGTAATCTTGACTATGTGCCTGAAGAGGAATACACGGAAGAACTTTGGAATGAGCAGAAGAAGAATGGAGAGCGCAACCGCGCCTCTTTTTCCATGCACAAATAATCTACACATAATATAATAAGTATATGGCATCAAATAAATATTATCCAGAGGATGTGCTCGTCGAGAAGATACAGAGCGGCGAGTACGGTTGGTTGGAGTATGTCAACCATCATTCTGCTGAATGGCAGGAAGAATATGAGAGCTATTGTCTGAACAACGGACTCTGCATTTGTGAAGAGAGTGCGGAGCAGTTTGTCCATCACAAAGATGAGGAACTGGAGAAGGCAATAGAGAACGGTGAAGCATGATAAATGAAGAGTGAAGAATGAAGAGTGAAGAATAAGTATGGCGATAAGAAAGAATACGAATCCCCAACAGATGGACCTGCAACCAGAGATGCGTGACTTGCTCATGCGCAATGGTATGCAGGCTCATGTGGTGAGTAATGGCAGCGGCTATCAGCTTGTGGTGCAAGGGCATGACAGTCCGCTGCTTACCTATAACATCACCGAGAAGCAGATGTTGGCTCTGACCGACTGGGGTACGAATCATGCCAACAAGTTAGCCTACAATACCTTTACGGGCATTGTGGGCAACGACTTCTATATGCCCAAGAACTTCGTTCATGCACGCAATGCCAACGGTCGTGTAGCTATGGGGCTGCACGGCTATCGTGTTGGTATCGGCGAGTATGGACGGATGGGGCGCATCGATATGCCACCACCCTTTTTAGGTTGGACACCACGCAGTCAGGAGGGATTCCATCTTCGCAGAGTTGGAGGACGATTGTTCTTCCCCGAAGCCCCGATTGTGCCTGAACGTTGGGACGGCAGAATGAAGCCTGGCGAATTGCAGAGCGGCGGTTATGGGTTCTATTATAAGGGACAGCAACAGAGTTATAGCCCTCAGCAACAGGATGTGCTGAAAGATTTGGAGGGAATCATAATGCCTTCCATCAGCCGCACGAGAAGCACGGAGCCAGCCAAGCCTTATAAGGAACTGATTACCTCGCCTGTCTATTTCACCAATGAGAAGTGGCAGGAGTGTCTGGCATCGCATGGCATCATCATTGATGAGAATGCGAAGACGCTGACCATTCAGTCGAACAGCGTCAATGCCGACATGGTGTATGACCTGACAGATGAGGAACTGAAGAAACTCACCTCCAACTCCATCAAGGAAGTGCCCGTCGTTCAACGCTTGGAACTGCTGAATGGCATCATCAAGGACGACTTTGCTGACAAAATCCTGATGGACACACTGAATAGCAAGGAGCGCATCGACCTGCATCTGCATCCCGAACTTGAACAGGAGTTGCAGCAGCGTCAGCAACAAGACGAGGAACGGTTGCTTCCGTTGGAAGAGGACGAGACTGTCAGACGTGACGTGTTGCAAGGCGATGCCATGGTGAGAGGTGAAGACCTTGCCTTGATTAATGAGAACAAGGGTTGGTATCGTGAGGGAGCGCATGGGCGTGAAGTGAAAGTCGGTGACATCATGGTGGAGAAAGTGCCTCCGATGGAGGGAGATAAGAAAGGCGAAGATAAGTATCGCATGACCGCCATTATCAATGGAGAAGCCATCACGCACGAAATCAAGCAGAAGGACTACGACAAGTTCTTGGCGGTGGATGACTACCATCGCATGAAACTCTTCTCCAAGGTTTTCAGTGAAGTGGATATGAAGACACGCCCCGAAACCAACGCCGGACTGGGCACGAAGATATTGGCGGCTCTGACGGCAGGAGCAGTCGTTACAGCAGAGGTGGCGCATGACATAAGCCACCATCATCACCATCCAGCCCCGGAGTTCTATGCAGAGCATCATGGCGGTCCACGTCCTTACTTCAAACCGGGAGTGGATTCGCCACAGGAGATTGCGGCAAGGTACTTTGAGGCAGAAGCAAATCATGTTGCCACGGAGATAAGGAGAGGATATTAACAATGTATAATTTACAATTTATAATTTATAATGAGTAGTGAACTGACATACGATGACTTTCTGGACAGGTTGAGCATACAGGAAGTACTGGTGGACGCAGGGTATCATCTGAACAAGAGAGATGGCTTGCGTTATCCGTCGTATGTGCGTACTGACAGTGAGGGCAGACGGGTGCGTGGTGATAAGTTCATTGTCACGCAGAATGGGAAATGTTGCTTCCAACCACCGCAGCAGAAGGTGTATAATGTCATTTCGTTCATCAAGGAGCATCCAGAAATGTTTTCAGAGAACAAGGTGGGAATGTCTCCTGACCGACTCGTCAACCTCGTCTGCAACCGACTGCTCAACCAACCCATAGAGGACAGACCATCGAAGATTACAGAACCAAGAAAGGACGGAAAGCCATTCAACCTGAATGACTACGACATCCACAAGTTCAATCCGCAGGACAGGGAAACGCAGAAAAGGTTTTATCCCTATTTTAAGTTCCGAGGCATCGACCTCTATACGCAGTATGCTTTTCATCGGCATTTCTGTCTGGCTACTAAGCATCGGACGGATGGACTTACCTTTGCCAACCTTGCCTTTCCGCTTGTACTGCCCAAGACACCCGACAAGACTGTGGGCTTTGAGGAACGAGGACGACCGAAGATGGACGGTAGCGGCGGTTACAAGGGCAAGGCAGAAGGAAGCAACAGCAGTGAAGGACTGTGGATTGCCAACCTCACGGGCGAGCCGTTGGATAAAGCAAGCGAAATTGTATGGTTTGAGAGTGCCTACGATGCCATGGCAGAGTATCAGATAAATCCTGTAAAGATGGTGTATGTATCTACGGGCGGCACACCCACCGAGGGACAGATGCGAGGACTTCTGTCCGTTACTCCCAACGCACGGCACTATTTGGGTTTTGACAAGGACGATGCAGGGCGGCAGTTTGTTGCAAACTTCAGGAAGGTGGCAGCAGAGATGGGCTTCCGTCACGAGCATGTGCAAGCCTATCATCCATTGGGTTGCTACAAGGACTGGAACGATGCGCTGCTCAACAAGAAATCAGCAGAACTGATTGCCAAGGGCGAACCAGATACCTTCGACTATGCCGAGTTTATCGCAGCCGGCAAGGCAGAGAAACAAAGGGAAAAAGAAGAAAAGAACACATATCATAGAAGCGTATGAGACAAGAAGATAATAGCATCATCACCTTGTGCCCCAGCATCGGACAGTTTTTCATCAACGAACTGCCTCTGTTGCTGTTGTGCGTGGCAATGCTCCTAATCGGAGGATTGCCCGGTTGTGCATATAGTACCCTGTTGCTTGTCTTCAGCCTCCTGTTCTCCCTCTGTTTACTCTACCGATTCATCTATCTGAGGAGTATCCGCTACCATATCGGGAGCGAGCAACTCATCTGTGAGCACGGAGTGTTTCAGCGGAGCGTGAACTACATGGAGTTGTACCGAGTGGTGGACTTTGCCGAGCATCAGACATTGATACAACAGTTATGCGGACTGAAAAGCGTGACCGTGTTGTCGATGGATAGAACGACACCGAAACTGGAAATGACCGGCATCAGCAACAGCTATGACGTGGTGAGTGTGATACGAACAAGAGTAGAAACGAACAAACGAAGAAAGGGCGTATATGAGATTACGAATAGATAAGATTTGGTTCATTGTCGTGGCATTGGTACTGAGCGTGCCGTCAGCCCATGCACAGATTGTGACTGCCAACCCTTTGGAATGGATGGCATTAGCAGAGGGCAACGAAGCCATCAACGGTGAGATAGAGAAGGAAATCAAAGGTCAGACCAAGACTGCCCTGTTGCAGAATACCATCGCCGCAGAGTTCACCAAGATACACGAATGGGAGAAGAAGTACAACAGTTATCTGAAAACCGCCAGTGGTTATGCCTCTTCCCTCAAAGCCTGTACCTATCTGTACGACGATGGAGTGAAGATATTCATCACCTTGTGTAAGATGCGCAAGGCCATCAACAATAATCCGCAAGGCATCGTTGCCACCCTCTCGATGAACAACCTGTATATGGAGACCGCCACGGAATTGGTGTCCGTCTTCACACTGCTGAAAGATGCAGTCGCCAAAGGAGGCAAAGAGAACATGCTGACTGGTGCGGAAAGGAGCAAGACGCTGTGGGCACTGAACGACAAGCTGAGTGCCTTCAGCAAGAAGCTGCATCGTCTTTATCTGTCTATACGATATTACACCATGACCGATGTGTGGAACGGCGTGACGGCAGGGATGATAGACCGAAGCAATGGAGAGATAGCCACCCAAGCCCTTAGCAGATGGCGCAGAGCAGGACGTATGACCATCAGTGATTAACGATAAAGGAATCAGTCATGAAGTATTTCATATCAATTGCCATTTTTATGTTTATATCATCTTTTGCAGGAGTGCGGGCGCAGAACGACCCGACTCTTGCGGGGATGATTCTGATGTACACCAACAAGGCGGAGAAAGAACTGAAGAATCAGGAGAAAGTGATGCTGCTACAATCCACCGGCCATATCTGGACCAAGGAGGAAGTGGAAGCCACTACCGACCTGCAGCGGGAGTTCAACAACTATCTGGACTCCTTCCGTTCCATCGTCAGCTATGCCGCACAGATATATGGTTTCTATCACGAGATAGGTCAGTTGGTGGACAATATGGGTGGATTGGTGGCGCAGTTGGATGCCCATCCTGCCAACGGACTTGCCGTAGCCCTGTCAGCCAAGCGCAACAAGATATACCGCGAGCTGATTATGAACAGCATCGAGATAGTTAATGACATACGCACGGTATGCCTGTCGGGCAACAAGATGACCGAGAAGGAGCGTGTGGAGATAGTCTTCGGCATCCGACCCAAACTGAAGAAGATGAACAAGCAGTTGAAGCGACTGACGAGGGCGGTGAAATACACCACCATGGGCGATGTTTGGATGGAGATAGACGAAGGGGCAAGACCCACCAAAGCGAACAAAGCCGAGATAGCAGCGGCTGCCAAGAGGCGGTGGAAGCAGGTGGGCAAGAACGTAAACTGATGGAGCAGCGAGAGCAGAGCCGAACTTGTTCGAGCTATGCCGAGTCGTGACAGAAGAAGACGAAGTCAAACCGTGATTAAAAAACGATAAGATATGGGATTTTGGAGTTCATTATTGAAATATGGTGGCAAGGCGGCACGAGGTACTGGCCATGTCATCGGAGTAACTGGAAAGACCTTAGGCAGTGCGGCACTCCACCCGCAACGCACCCTTATGGGAGCCGGCAAGGCTATGCAGACGGCCGCAGTGGGTAGTGCCGCAGGCTATGTGACATGGGAGAAGCTGACCACAGACAAGAGCGTGGCACGCATCGTAGGTGATGCTGTCATCGGCGAGAATGCCACGGAAGCGGTGGCACAAACCGCCAACGATGTGCAACGTCTGACGGGCAAGGCTGGTGAAGCCGTTGATGCGGTGAACACTGTAGCCGGAAAGATGGACACCCAGTTCAGCGGCATCAGTGATTTCTTTAGGAATATGTTCGGAGGCGTAGGATGCGACATGATAGGCAATCTCTTTGGCAATATCGGCAAGGGCAACGTGTCGGGTATGAGCATCGTCGGACTGGTGGCTGCCGCCTTCATGGTATTCGGACGCTTTGGTTGGATGAGCAAGATTGCGGGTGCCCTGCTTGGAGCGATGATCATCGGGAACAATTCTAAGGTGGCGCAAACTCTGCCTAACAGAGGCGGTACGTCTTCACATGGGCAGAACATGAAAGAAGCAGAGACCCAAAGCAGAGGGATGAAACGATAACCAATATACAGTGATATGAGATATACAGAAGAAATGATACTGCGCTCATCGAGCGGCTACTGTATGCCGTTTGAGGAGCCTATAAAGCAGGACGTGCAGATGTCCTTGGGTTACGGAGAGCAGAAAAATCCCGTGACGGGAGAAACATTCTTCCATCACGGCATAGACTTCTCAGTGAACCATTACCTGCTGTCGGCGGTGGCAACGGGAACCGTCTCTGCCATTGGGTCGGACGCGGAGCATGGCATCTACCAGACCATCCGCTACGGCAAATACGAAGTGACTTACAGGCATCTCTCCAATGTCTTCGCCAACTTCTCCCAAAGCGTCAAGGCCGGTCAGACCATCGCCATCAGTGGCGACCTGCTGCACATGGAGGTGAGGTTTGACGGAGAGGAAATCAATCCGTTGGAGTTCCTCACCATGCTCTACGGCAATATCAAGGCATTGGAGCACAATTCCCAAATGGGCATCAATGAACTGGACATGAACATCCCTTCACCCTACGACACCGACCGTCAGGAGATAGAGGCATTGATGCTCCGCTTCCTTCCCTCCTACTTCGAGGACCTTCAACAAGGAGCATACTCTCTGCCCGAACATACGGAGCAGTCGTTGAGAAACATCTTCTCGTTGGGAGCGAGCAAGCATTATTTCTACGAGACCATGCCGAGCATGGCTAATCCCTTGGGCATCGGCAACCGCTGTATGCCTTTGGCGACTAAGGTGCAGAACCTGCTCATTGCCGACTTTCTCAACTATCTTGCCATGCGACATCAGGTATATCTCTCCACGATGGACGAGGTGTTAAAAAAAAACTCCAAGAGCAAGCCCTGACGCATGACGGCATCATCGACCCTCTTGCCGACTTGGACGTGGATATCCAGAGCTTCGACATTCCGAGGATAGTGAGCGTCTATCCCGACCGGGCTGGCGTGAGATGGTGGACAAAGGCATGGTTCAATGGTAAGGAAGAGGGGGAACCCTCCGTGGAGATTGAGGAACGTATGGCCGTGCAGTTCATCCACTGCCAAGTGGACAAGGACGCATGGTTGGAGGAACACTATCCTAAGCAGATGGAGATATATCACAATGCCATCGAGCAGACAAAGGAACAGATATTACAGCAGTATAATATATAAACAAGGTATATGGCAGTTAAGAACAGTCAGCGATTCGCAGAGATAGAGCGTCTGATGGGCGACTACTTCGGGTGTCACCTTGCCCCCGTGATGGGCAGGGTGCAACGGGACTTGTCCAACAGACAGGCAGACGAGATGCGAGCCTACTCCAACAGTACGGCTGGCATCCTACGCTCATTGGCCACTGCCAATATGCCTGGTGATGACCCATACGCCACGCTGAAGATTACAGGCAAGTGGAACAGCAAGACCACCGAAGACTATCTGGCGATGTGCAAGGAGGCTATTGTCGGCAACAAGGATATGCAGCGTGACCTTGCCGTGATGGCTGAGGAATGGCGCAAGGCGGTGGTGACGGAGATAGGACGAGAGCGGTACGATGCACTCTCTAAACAACTCGGTTGTGATTTGGCATACGCCTATATCGATCACCGCATGGAGCAGCTGATGATAGAAAAAATGGTGAAAGACCGTATGCCAACATCTTCTGCCGACTATATCATCCGCAAGGCGGCACAAAGCAGTCTGTTCGGTCTGCCCTACGAACTGAACAAGTCACCCCTTGCCGCAGAGATAGAAGCCAAAGGAGAGGCAGCCTATAAGCCCTCTCGAACAGAGAAGGCAGCGGGATGGGCAGCCGGAGCGGGTGCCGATGTCGTGGCCATGGGAGGGATTGGCTCATGGGCAACCTTCGCCAAGTTTGTCGGTATCGATATGGTGATGAATGTCGGCATGGAGCACCTAAGCAAGAAAGGTAGCAGCCAAGAGGTCTGTGTCGAGGAGTGTATCAGCAAGGGAGTTTTCGGTACGGGCACCAACGTCTTCGCCTCATTCCGCAAACAGGCAAAAGTCATCAAGAACCACGAGAACAGCTATATCAAGGCTACCAACAGCCATTTCAAGAACAAGATTCCCACGAGCAATATCACTTTTATGGATTGGACGAAACAAACCGAGCAGACCTCTTTTCCTTGGAACAAAGGTACGTTCCTTGACCCTCAGAGAAACGAAGCAACCAAACGTACAGGCAAGTACAAGGATGTGCCCTTGATAGTTGCGCCTGGACAGGAAGACGAGTATCTGGAGGTTAAGGCGAGACTGGATGCAGAGGCTGAGAAGGAGAAGAAGGCAGAACCGAAAGAAACTCCTGATTCATCGACTGAAGAGGCAACACCATCTGTAGTCCAGCAGGAGGAAACAGCCTTACAAACAAACGAAAATGGATGGGACGGGCTGTTGCAGAGTTTTGGACTGAACGGCTTTTCAGACATCGGCAAGAACCTTGGTTATGTGTTGGCGATGCTGCCCGATGTACTGGTGGGACTGTTCACTGGCAAGACAAAATCGCTGAATATGGACAATAGCCTCCTTCCTTTGGCCTCTATCGTGGCTGGAATGTTCGTGAAGAATCCTATACTGAAGATGCTGTTGATGGGTATGGGAGGTGCCAATCTGCTCAACAAAGCGGGACATGAGGTGCTGGGCAGGAAACAGCAGGAAGGCATTGCACCTACAGTTAGTCCTGCTGCATCTCGCATTCAGTACCGCCAATATCCTGATGAACCACTCAATCCTCGTATCAGCAACCCGATGCTGCAAGGGCGGTGTCTCGTTGCCAACATTGACCATGTGCCTTGTACCATTCAACTGCCTGACAGTGTGATTGGGGCGCATCAGTCGGGGGCATTGCCGCTGAATACATTGGCTAACGCCATACTTGCCAAGAACGACCAGATGCGACAGATGGCAGCAATGCAGTACGAAGAGCAGGCACGGGAGAGCGTGGTGCGACCGAGGGGAATACAGTGAAGCCCGACAACAAAATTGTCGGGAACGGTGGCTTGGTAAGCCAATTATAGAATGTGATTGAGATAAACAAAAAGATAAAAGCATGAAAGAGAAATCAGAATTTGAGAAGCGGACGGCGGAGAAGCAGGTGTCGCTGCTCACTGAGGCACTGACGAGTGCGGTGGATGCCAAGGGACATTGGTTGAATGCAAGCGGCAAACTCTATCCGAAGCTCTATCCCAAGGGCTTTTCGGTCAGTCCGTTCAATGCCCTTGTCCTTGCCCTTGACTCCGATGCCAAGGGTTGCAAGAGCAATCTGTTTACGCAGTTCTCCGAAGCGAAGGCACGGGGTGAGAGCGTGAGGGAGCATGAGAAAGGTGTGCCGTTCCTGTATTACAATTGGAATAAGTACGTCAACCGCAACAATCCCGACGATGTCATCACCAAGGAGGCATACGCAGAACTGTCGGAACAGGACAAACAGCAGTACAAGGGAGTGAAAAACCGTGAGATCCGTGTGCTGTTCAATATCGACCAGACGCTACTGCCTATGGCTAACGAAACAGCCTACACTACGGCATTGAAGAAGGATGGCACGGTGGAGGATAGAGGTTATGGCGACAAGGAGGACAAGCAGCTGCATGGGTGCGTCAACGGATTCCTTCAGAAGATGAAGGACAACCTCGTGAATGTACGTCAGGACGGCACGGGTGTGGCGCACTACGACACCGAGAAGGATGTCATCTACCTGCCACGGCAGCGTGACTTCGAGCACTACAATGACTATGTACAGGAGATGATGCGTCAGTTGGTGTCTGCCACCGGTCATCAGCAGCGGTTGGCACGTGAGGGCATGGTCATGAAGAACGGCAAAGCCCCGTCGGAGGATGCCGTGAAGAAGGAACGACTCATCACTGAGATAGCTTCGGGCGTGAAGATGCTCGAACTGGGACTGCCTGCCCGTCTGTCAAAGGACAGCCTTAGCATGGTGGACTATTGGACGAGGGAACTGAAGGAAGACCCTTGTCTGATTGATGCCATCGAGAGTGAGGTGAACGGTGCGCTGAAGGTGTTGAAGAAAGCCGAACTGGGTGAAAAGGTGGAGTATGCCACCGACCAGCATCAGCGAGAGACGGCGCAGATACAGGTGCAGTTGCCCAACCACTACTTCGTAGCAGACGAAATCAAGCAGCATCCCAACGAGGAGCAGCGTACTGTGGTCATCGTGCGTGATGATGCCAGCAAGACCGCCGATGTGGTGCTGCCACAGGGTGCATCGTTGGAGGTGAACAACGAGATCAAGGGCATGAACAAGCAACGCTTCACCAATGCCTTGCAGAAAGAGGGTTATGACAACGTGCGTTTCTACAATCCCGACGGAGCCTTGGGCTTCCGTCCCGACGACAGTTATTTCGCCGACAAGAAAATCACGGTATCAAGACTGCGCAACTGGTCTATCGAAGACCTATCCTCGTTGGATGCTTCTGAGGCCGTAACCCACAGCCGTGACATCGGTTTCGACAATGTGCAGTTGGTAAAGGATGACAAGGAGCGGTGGGCATTGTACATCAAGCCCGAAGGTAAGGAGGGCTTTGCCGTCTATCCCGACAAAGGAGACCTCAATCATTTCTTCACCACCTTGAAGCAGTCGATGGACAACATCGAGCGTGTGCGTGAGGAACTGGCACAGAAGTATTATGCTATGGCAGAGGCGAAACCCGACCTGAAGGTGGACATCTTCGGAGGTAATGAGCAGGAGGTTGATTTGAACCGCATCCAGCGTGTGGCAGTATTCCGTGCCAAATCGGGCGAATGCCTGTGTGCAGCCACTATTGACGGCAAGAAGTTGCAGCCGAGAAGTGTCAGTCCGTCACAATGGCAACGATTGTGGGTGGCTCCTGACAGGGATTCCTACAAGCAGAACCTTGCCGCCTCGCTGTTTGCTGATGTATTGCAGAAAGACAACAATGTCGAGCAAAGTACACAAGAGAAGCAGGAAGAAGCGACGGAGGTGAAGCAAGCGGAGACGGCAATTGTCGATAAGCATGATGAACAGAAGGAAGTGGTACTTAAGGAAGATAAAAGCTCTGAACAAAGGGAAGAGAAGAAACAAGAGGAAAAGAAAGAAGAAAAGAAGGATGAAAAGGCTGTCAAGGCTGCTGTCTCTCCCCTTGTCCAACAATATCTTGACTTGAAGAAGAAGCATCCTGATGCCATTCTTTTGTTTCGCTGCGGTGACTTCTATGAGACCTACAAGGATGATGCGGTGAAGGCATCCAAAATATTGGGTATTACGCTGACAAAGAGCAATGGGCGCAAGGATGATGAAGGCAAGCCGTTGGCAATGGCAGGATTCCCATATCATGCCCTCGACACCTATCTGCCGAAGCTCATTCGTGCTGGTGAACGGGTGGCCATCTGTGACCAGTTGGAAATGCCGAAGCAGACAACATCATCGAAGCGTGGAATTACGGAGATGGTGTCACCTGGAAAAGAGACAGGAAAGCAGATGGCACAGGAAAGTCAAGAAACAGAACAACACACCAGTCTAAGGAGATAGGCTTATGGGAAAGAACGCAGCGTATGCCGCACAATATGCGGAGGAAGCCAAAGAACAGATGCGGATGTATGGGATTCCTGCCTCCGTCATCTTGGCGCAAGCCATACTGGAGAGCAGCAACGGACAGAGCCAACTGTCGCGCGAATGCAACAACCACTTTGGCATCAAGGCTACGGCATCGTGGTTGAAGAATGGCGGAGAGTATGGAGTCTATACGGATGATAGGCCCAACGAGAAATTCTGTAAGTACAAAAGCGTGGGTGACAGTTATGAGCATCACTCGCAGTTCCTGAAGCAGAACAAGCGTTATGCGCAGTGCTTCACGCTGTCGCCTGACGACTACAAGGGATGGACGAAGGGCATTGAGCGTGCCGGCTATGCCACGGGCGGCGGTTATGCTGCAAGTCTGCAGCGCATCATTGAAGCCAACGGACTGGACAAGTATGACAGTGAGGTGATGGCTGAGATGCGGGCAGAAGGTCGGTCGTTCGGGGTGGAGAATAATCCTCGTAGAGAAATGCCTGCTGCCCATGTACCGCAGTCTGCCGGGTATTCCTTTCCTGTGGAGCGAGAGGAGTTTCTCTTCATCACCTCGCCTTTCGGCAATCGCCAGGATCCGATGGATGCCACCAAGCAGCAGATGCACAAGGGCATTGACATCAAGACGAACCATGAGGCGGTGTTGGCCACGGAGAACGGCGGCAAGGTGGTGGCGGTGAACCATAATGCGAACACGGCAGGAGGGAAATCCGTCACCGTGGAATACAGCCGTGAGGATGGCAGCAAGGTGCAATGCTCCTACCTGCATCTGTCTGACATAGCAGTAAAGGTAGGTGACGTGGTTAATGCCAGTCAGAAGTTGGGGGTGTCGGGAAATACCGGCACCAGAACCACTGGCGAGCATCTGCATTTCGGAGTGAAGAGTGTATCGGCTGACGGCTCAAAAAGGGATATGGATCCAGCCGCTTATCTGGCAGAAATCGGACAGAAAGGCAACATCAAGCTACAGGCCCTGCATAACGGCAATGACCTGTTGGCAAAATACAAGAGCAATGCGCCACAGGAGCAGAAGGTTTCGTCGGAGGACTGGATGAAGAAAATCCTTTCCTCGGAGGACAGCGGCGTGGGCATTTCGGGAACGAATGACCCTATACTCGACATGGCGATGACCACCTTCATGTCGCTGATGATGTTGGCAGCGCAGATTGACAGCAATGATGAGGAACGACAAAAAGGACTTATCTCTGCCATGGCAGCCAACCGGCTCGTAGATTTGACCTCGCTTGTTCCAGGCATGAGGCAATGCACCATTACTGTGGGTGAGAACGGCAAGACTGTGCTTCATGCAGAGAGCGGTACGGTGAAGATTGACCGTGAACTGACCTCCTCGGAGATGAACCGCCTGTCGCTCATTTTGGGCAATGCCAATCTGTCGGAAGAAAGCAAACGGACGAAGATTGCGGGAATGGTGACAGGCATCGTGGCGACACAGCAGGCTTCGCAGAACTTCGAGCAAGGGATGGAGGCTGAGAGTCAACAACAAAATCTGCAAAGGAAATGAAAAGGATAGCAAGTCATCTGTGTACATTGCTGGTGGGTATGGTAGCTGTGGCAGGACACTTCATGCTTACCCAATGGCTTTTCGGTCAGACCGTGGCCATCATCTATCTCGGCTTCCAACTTATCATAGCAGCGTGGATAGTCTATGAACTGATACGTGCGCTAGTATATGATGATTGAAAAGAGATTATTGTCATTGCTAAGACATTTCACTTGGACGATGGATATGTATAATTCAAATAGTATCGAGCAATGATCAAATGTAATGTAACAGTGTGCGGAACGGTCAGCAAGGCTGCGACCTGCCGCACGAACAAGGAGGGCAAGGCATTCGTGAGCTTTGCCATGAACGTAGTCATTCCAGCGAAGAGCGGGATTAACAAGACCATCGAGGTGTCGGTCATCAAAGATGGGACACTGACGGAGGTGGGCAGCTGCAACATCGGCGAACGCATTGAGGTAGCCGGTGTATTGGTACCAAGAAAATGGGGCGATGTCCTTTATTTCAACCTGTCGGCAAGCAGCATCAGCCACCAGCCTGACGAGGCAGAGGACTGCATCAAGGGCGTGATGGAGTTCCGCGGCAAGGTGGGCAAGAGCATTGAGGACAAGACGGACAAGAATGGTGTGCCGTACTGCCAGTTCTCCGCTTTCAGCGCAGAGAAAGTACAGGACGGATTTGAATACATCTGGGTAAGTTTCTTCCTATTCGATGGCAAATGCGAGGCATGGCTGCAACCAGGCGTGAAAGCGAACATCAAAGGGGCATTGTCTGTCAGTGTCTTCAATGACAAACTGGACTTCTCCTGCCGAGTGTCTGAAATGAGCGAATATGTTCCGCAGCCCTATAATGGTTAATTGACTATGGGAAAGCCTTATGCTAAGGAAGGTCCGAGTGCCGAAGACAAGGCACTCGACCTGTTTGCCGATATGATGATTGAGCGTATTCAGTCGCTGTCGGGCAAAGACGGATGGAAAAAGCCCTGGTTTACTGAAGGTGCGTTGCAATGGCCGAAAAACCTGAACGGACGAGAATATAATGGCATGAACGCTATGATGTTGCTCCTGCATTGCGAGAAGGAGGGTTACAAGATTCCTCGCTTCTGTACCTTCGACCGCATACAGCAGTTTAACAAAACTGGCAAGAAAGACGAGGAACAGAAGCCCCGTGTGTCAGTACTGAAAGGTGAGCATTCTTTCCCCGTGATGCTCACCACGTTTACGGTGGTCAATAAGGAAACAAAGGAACACATCAAGTGGGAGGACTACAAACTGCTCTCTCAGGAAGAGCGCGAAAAGTACAATGTATATCCAAAGCTTCAGACTTACCATGTCTTCAATGTGGCGCAGACCAACCTGAAGGAGGTCAGACCAGAGTTTTGGGAGAAACTGGAACAGGAATACTCGATGCCCAAGGTAGAGAAGGACGAGCAGTTTGCCTTTGAACCCGTGGATAGGATGATAGCGGACAACCGTTGGATATGTCCCATCAAACCGATGTTCGGTGATTCCGCCTATTTCTCCATCAGCAAGAATGAGATTGTGATGCCTGAGAAAAGGCAGTTCAAGGATGGGGAGTCTTTCTACTCGAACCTTTTCCACGAGATGGGACACTCCACGGGTGCGGAGGGACAGTTAGACCGCATCAAGCCCGCTACCTTCGGCTCGGCAGAGTATGCACGCGAGGAACTGGTGGCAGAACTGACGGCTGCGCTGACCGCTCAGCGGTATGGCATGACAAAGCATCTGAAAGGAGATTCGGCTGCCTATTTGAAGTCTTGGCTGGATTCGCTGAAGGAGTCGCCGCAGTTCATCAAGACCACGCTACTCGATGTGAAAAAAGCTACCTCAATGCTCACGCAGCATATCGACAAGATTGCTATGGAGATAGACCAGGAGAAAAAGGCTGAGCAGGAAAACGGGCAAGGGAAAAGTTATCTATCCATAGATGACGGCGACCATGCAGTCTTGGCATATAATGGTTCTGCTGTATATATCCAGCATCATGAGAAGGAGGACTCTGTAAAGATTGCTGTGCCGACGAGTAACGGTCTGGAAGTGAAACTCTCTGTTCCTTACGACCACGGCAAAGACCTTGACACCAATTATCAGGAGGCTTTTGCCCAGTACAAAAGCCTGACAGAGCCTTCACAATCGAAAGAAAACGTCTATTATGCCTCCATCGCCTATCTCCAATCAACGGATGACACATCGGAACTGGATAAGCTAAAGGAGAAAGGTGACTATCAAGGACTGCTGACGCTTGCCAAGGAATACTATGACGGGAACGGCATGGACGAGGAGCAGACCTACAGGAAGCCGTGCCAGAACAGAGGCGATGACCTGCTAATAGAGGACAAGGACTTTGCAGTGGTCTATAACGGGAGTGTCGGCGGTACGTATGAGGTGTTCCTGAAGCATACGGAGCAAGAAGTGCGTGACCATATCACTCGCTATGGCATAGGACGTGCCAGTGAGGACGTGAAGGCTGTGGCGAGGGAGATGACCGCCGAAGAGTTTTCGGAATTGGCGCAGCGAAAAATGCCGATATTCCAAATGCCGAATGGTGGTTTGCTGAACCTGCAATATAACAAGGATAAGGATAGCCTGGATGTGGGGACTGTGACCAATGCAGGACTCTCTGTGAAGCATACCTTCCCTTTCAGCCACAACCATTCTATGGACGCAAACATCAGCTCTGCGTATGAGCAACTGCTTGACATGGAGGAGTACCAGAAGGAAGAGGTACAAGAGGAGCACGTTGCCAAGTCCGCTTTCCGAAGATGAGAGTAGTATCGTAGTATATACTAATCGTAGGCTTTACTACTCATAGTAGGTACTAACAATAGTCAGCCGCAAGGAGTAATGTCCCTGCGGCTGATTTAATTTGGGGTCATTCCATATTATGAAGGAATGCTTGTAAATCCTCGTCTGGAATGCTCTTCAGTTTCACCGGCTTGAAGCCGTCCAACTGCTCCACTTGAAATATCTCGTCCACTCCATATTTGGAGCCATCCACCTTTACGCTCTCCATTTCATTGACGGAGGTATAGCCATACTCCGTTTCATGCAGACCGCATACGATGGTGAACAACGTGGTGTCGTTACCTTCCGGCTGTCCTTCAAGTACGAACCAACGGACGTGTCCGATGAAGAATATTGCCACACAAACGGCATCCTTGCCTTTGCCGTCCTGTGAATACAGAGGATAGGATTTCAGTATCTCCTCCAATACGGGTGTAATCAATCTGCTTGCCATAGTCAATCGTTGTTAAGTGTTCTGTAATACATTCTGTTCTCTACAAGGTGTTCGATGGCCTCTGCTGCCAATCGGCACACCCACTCGTCACGCTGGTCATAACGACCTTTTTGATAGTCGTTGGCAAGGCGTTCCAAGAAGGCAAACACCACCTTGCCCTTTTCGTTGATAAGATAGCGATGGTCATCTGCAAGGGCATTGCCTACCTTGGCGGCTGACCCCATCTGACCGTTTACGAACCGTGAGAAGCACTCGACAAATGCCTGCTCGTTTTCTGATAATCTGTGTAATTCCATACGCAAAGAAATTATTTGTTCAACTTGTTTTTCTTCCCTCCTTTTGAAGCCTTTCGGCTCCTCTTGTCGGGAACTGATTTTTCGTGCATCAAAAGACTGCGGAATGAGGGCGATAAGGCAAGAAAACAGACGGAGGAGTTAATGAAATACCCAAATCTTTGATTTGCGGAAAGCTGTCGTTCAGTCCTCTGCCTGTTAGCATGGCGGTACTTGACCATTCGCCCGGGCAGTAACTTTGCAAAGAAAAATGGGCATCGGCAAGTGGAATAGACACTACAAAACAGGAAAATCATTGATTTTTAGTGCATTTTTCTTTATTTCTTTCTTTGATTTAGGATAAAATATATAACTTTGCCTCCGAAAAAGTGTCACAAGTGACAGTTTTTCGTAAAATATGATAGTAAACAGATATAGATACATAGAACAGTTGAGCCGTTCAAAGAACAACGGGCTCATAAAGATAATCACAGGATTGCGACGTTCAGGCAAGTCGTTCCTTCTGAAGAAACTCTTTCATCAGCATCTATTGGATGAGGGCGTGAGAGAAGACCATATTCTCGTCATCGACATGGAGAGTAGGAAGAACAGAGAGTTCAAGAACCCGGACTACCTGTTGGACTGGGTGGAAAAGATGATGATTGACTATGAGACTTATTATATCATCATCGACGAGGTGCAGGAGGTGGAAGACTTTGTAGAGGTGCTCTCTTCCTTGTCAGTTACCGAAGGGGCGGATGTGTATGTCACAGGCTCCAACTCGCGTTTCCTGTCCTCTGACCTGGTGACGGAATTCCGAGGCAGAGGTGACGAGATACATGTGTGGCCACTATCCTTCAAGGAGTTCATGACGGTGTATGATGGTTCGAAAGAAGACGGTTGGGCTGAATACAGACTGTACGGAGGTTTGCCGCAACTACTTACACAGGTTGGGGATGAGAAGAAGGCTGATTTCCTGCGTCGCCTTTATCGCACGGTATATCTACGTGACATCTACGAGCGGAACAACATAGAACTGAGACCTGAATTTGAAGAATTGTCGAAGACCGTAGCATCCAGTATAGGAGCACCTGTCAATGCACTGAATATAGCCAATACGTTCAAGTCCGTAAGCAATGTGCAGAGCATAACCGACAAGACAGTGTCGGCTTATCTGGAATATATGCAGGATGCTTTCCTTATCGAAAAATCCGAAAGGTTCGACATCAAAGGACGGAAATACATAGGTTCGTTGTCCAAGTATTATTATCAGGACGTAGGTCTGAGGAATGCTATTCTGTCGTTCCGTCAGAGCGAGCCGACACATATCATGGAGAACGTCATCTACAATGAGATGCGTATGCGAGGATGGCTCGTGGATGTGGGTAACGTCTATCATCGAGTGAGGAATACGGAAGGAAAGCAGCAGAGGGTGACATTGGAAGTGGATTTTGTCTGCAACAAAGGGAGCGAGCGGATCTACATCCAGTCGGCGTGGCGTATGCCCGATGCAGAAAAGATGGAACAGGAGAAACGGTCGTTGCGTCTTGTAGATGACTCTTTCCGCAAACTGCTGATCGTGGGAGAACATACCAAGCAGTGGAGCGACGAAAACGGCATACAGATAATGAGTATATATGACTTCCTGCTTGACTGGTCAAGTACTGAGAAACACGGATAAAAAAAAGATATGCGCATAGAATATGCGTTAATACATATATGATTAAGGGAGGGCCTATCCATCACGGACAAGCCCTCCCTTTCTAAAATTTATCAATGAAAAAAAAGTTTTAGTGCTCTTGTTCGGAGCTGTATGTCTGGCTATAGATACAGCAGGATTCTGGTATGGCGGTTCGCCTCATTGGGCGAGTAATCGTCAATGCCGCCATCGAAAATCTGAGAGATGGTGCCATTTTCCATACCACGTTTCATCAGTTCCTCTGCAATGAATCTGGCACGGGAACGGCTGAGGTTATCATTGATGGCTTCACTGCCTGTGGCACTGTCGGCAGCGCCGATGACCTTAACTTTCAAGCCATATTTCTTGGCGATGCGTGCTACTTCGTCGAGATTGACGAGCTGTGACCTGTTGAGCAACCTGTCAGTGCCAAGTTCAAAGAAGAAATAGATGGGCGCACCTATGCAAGCCTTTCCTGAGTGGATGAGCGATAGGTAATCGTCTTCCGGCTCACCTTCAGCATTGCCATATTCTTCTGTACAAGAGGCGGACTCCATGACCTTTGTCTTTTGACCATTACCATACTTGTCTCTCATTCTTGCACGCAGCGAGTTGAGACCGCTGTAGTCGTTTCGAGGATAGCCATTTGTGACGGAAGAAGCGGCATCGTCAGAAAAGAGGTGGCCGTACTTGTCCAGAAGTCCCTCGATGGCAAGAATCTTGCGCAGCTGCTCCAGAGTCTGACAATCTCGATCGTGCTGGGCGTGATAGCGGCTGTTGCTGTCAGAAAGGGATGAGGCGTATGCCGAAAGCCATTCGTTCTGTGCGATGTACGGGCGAGCGTCTATCACTCGCTTCCAGCCAGTCTTGCCGATGCGGACAGAGAGGCCGAGGGATGCGGACAGCAGATGGTCGCCAAGGCGGTGTGCCTTGCCATAGCCGTCAAAATCCTGCATGGTGGTCATGTTGCCTATCTCTGCCGTAACAGCAATGCGTGGGGAGAGATGATACTGCCCCTGTATGCCGTAGGAAATGGCAAAGGGCTTGTGGGCATTCACCTTGTTGTGCAGCATACCCACGCCCACGTATGGAATGACACTCCATCTGGCAAGAGTGTGTACATCGTCCTTGTAGAGGTTGCCGAGGACATTCCACATGAAATCAGCACGCAGGTACTGGTAGTCCTGCGAGGAGTTGTTGCAGTCGTTGAACTGCATACCGCCATAGTTCAGACGACCGCCGACGGAAGGTGTGAACCATTTGCCGATCGACACGGAGAATGCCGGTTTCATGCGACCGAATAGGTCGTTGCATCCGAGCGGTTTGCCGAGGAAGACCGTAGTTCCTCCTGCCGCTTGGACAAACCAGTTGTCCGTCCATGGCGAAGCTACCAATGCCCCTTTCATGTAGGAAGGTTTAAGCGGACGAAGCATACCGTCTGCCGAAAGTCTGCATACAACGGTGGTGGTGTCCGCCGTGCGGTGATAGTCTTTGGCTTGCGCACCCAATGAAAGGGCGAAGCCAAGGGATAGAATAAGTATTTTTCTCATGTTGTTCAATTTAATCTGGTGAATACTATAACAGGTGATACGTGACAGTGCCGCTTATCGTTTCTTCCTTTTGCCGGAAGAGGGGCGCATCATGCGTGCAGCTTTCATCATGCAACGGCGTGCCCAAGCGCGTTCATCCTCGTCATCGTCACGTCCCCATTTGAGGTCGGACGAACTGCCGCCACCGCCATGACCTTCGGCAAAGGTGGTGGCATCATCGACGTAGCCGAGGAATAGAAGCGTGGCACAGTACATCACCTCCGTTCCATTCTCCGCAAAGGCCTGAAGCAGGGAACCGTCAAACACGTCCTTGCCCTCATTGGAAAGCCGTGCCACACGTTCGGAGAACTCGCTGACCATGTTTTCGAGAAGGGCATTTCTGAGAACGGTGTCCGCACCTTGTCGGATAGTATCGGAATATCTGTGTGCCTCCTGCCGCAACTCCTCCGTGCGCTCCTTCATGGCGGTCATCTCCTCACGCAGGGCATCGAGCTTGCGGTCAGCCTCTGAGAGCTTCTCCTGCTTGTCGTCCAGTTTCGACTGGATAGCGGACAGTTCCTGCTCCAGCTCTTGGACTTGCTGACGGAGAGCATCAGGATTGTCGTGACCTGCAAGAATCTGCCGATGCAATTCAGCAAGTGCCGCCTCCTTCTCAACCTTCTCCTGCAAGAGGTTGTTGACCATTGAGGTGAGTCCTTTTACTCTCCGCTCTGCCAGACGGATGTCCGATTGGAGCGAGGCGAGTGTCCGCTGATGGGTGGCGACGGACTGCTCAATGGTGGTGCACTGTTCTGACAGCTGGCGGCGGTATTCTTCGGTGGTGCGGTGGCGTGCTCCCGTCTCTGAGACGGAAGTTCCGCGCTCCATGCCCCAACGCTTGTTGACATCGGCAAATTCGCTGTGCAGGGCTTTCATCCTGGCAGAAAACTCGTACTTGTCCTTTCCGGCGAATATCTGTTTGTATGCAAACTTGCCGTCCTTGATTGGCAAGAGGGTGCAGTGAACGTGCGGATTGGTTTCGTCCAAGTGTAAGATGAAAGCGACGATGTTCTCCTCACCGTATTTGTCCGCAACAAAGCGGTAAACATCCTTTGCCCATTCCTCAATGTCCTTGCATCGGGTTAGATGCGAATTGTCCGCTCCGTGAGTGAGATTCACCTTCTGGTCACCGAATGCCAATTCTGTCATACGTTCTCGTGAGCCTCCGAAGATGAAATTGACCACTGTGCGGAAGCGTGGCTCTGCCAGTCCCTCGTTGGGGTCTTTGATTCCACGGCTCCGCAGGATGTCTGCCATGCGCTCCGGGATGCTTCGGCTCTTGTCTATAGGACAAACCTTGCCGCCCCGAACCTCGAAGTTGAGCCGCTCACGGCTGCGGTCGTAGTTGCCTGTTGATTCAGCGGATCCCCAACCCTTTTCCGTCCAACGGCGTTGGTGCTCGTTGCTCTGTGCTGTGGTGATTCCCTTAGATGGTCGGAAATCCATAACCTGTTTTGGTGTTGCCATAACCTATTTCCTTTTATGTGTGTACAACTCTCCTGTCTCCAGCTTGCTGCTTGTAAGGACAGCCTCCCGATGGTCGGAGACCAAGAGGGGTATTAGGCTACCCAAATTCCCTCATTTCCGACCAACGGGCAAGCCCGATTATTTTACAGCAATGGCAGACGTGTAAACACTGTGCCAGTAGAAAAGAAGAAGCGTTGTACGGTGATTATTAGAGGTTAATACAGCCTTTTGATGGACAGGAGCCCTCTTGGTTGGCTACAATGGCAAGGAACGGTCGGCAGAGTGACTGAAACTGTGACTTGATGGCTGCGCTTTCCTGATGCAAGGCTGGTGAGCTGCCATCCAATGCCAATTCTGATATTGCCTTTGCCGCCTCGATGAATGAGAGCCAGTCTCCTCCCAGGTCTTTGTAAAAGAAGGGAAGAAGGGAGGTAACGAGGGCGTTATCTGTTTCCTGCGAAAGCACCTGATGGAAGGTGGCTTCGCAGACAGCTGTGAGTGCAGTCATACAAAAGGCGTGTCCTACAGATTCGGGAATGTTTCTTCCGCATGGCACCTTGCCAATTGAATTGCCATTGTCGGCTTTCTGCAAGATAATGGCTACTTCCTCTGTTGCATCTTCGTAGAGTTGTTCACATTCCGAGGCGCAAGCCGATGCGGACATCTTGCCGCTTCGCCATTCGTCCAATGCGGTACACATCTTCTGGCGGAACACATCCAAGGCTGCGTCAATCGGAGAAACGGCAGGTGTCTCAGCCAACATCGGGATGGTGATGATTTGGCTCTTCGTGAGACGGGTGACGGAAATCTGGTTCATCTTCTCCAACTGCTCGATGAAGGTGCGGACAGTGGCGCGGTGCCAATGCCAGCATCCTGCCAGTTCGGTAATGGTGATTACAAACTGCCCGTTGGACAGGCTGAACTCCTGCTTGCACAGATCCTTGGGGATGTACTGTACAGAAGCCTTGTCTACAAGGTCAAGGTAGGCTTCGAGCTTCGACAGCCTTATCCCGGACCTCTCTTTCAAGAACTCCAACAGGGACATCCGTTCAGACATCTTGCCGGAACTCGTTCTATGTTTCTGTTTCTTCATTTCAATAATCTGTTTGGTGAATACTGTTGTTTGTCGCCAGCTCCATTATACAAAAGGAACGGCATGATACAGGTGATACTTAATAGTAGTATATGATGAGCATTTCTGTGTCTTCGAGGAGCATCTTGCGGTCAGCCTTGTTCTTCCACAGCGATATGACTATGCGCGAGGGATAGAACAGTGATGCCAGAAGGACAAAGGAGATGGTGACAGCAAGCGTGAACAGATGAGGAGTGAAGACAAACACCACTGCCGCCAACGCGGCGATGCAGAAGGGTGTCCGCTCCTCGTGCAGACGCTGTAGCCACCTCTCCACATCCATAAAGACAAAGAATATGGCAAACGCTATGGTGGAAGCCACTACGCCTATGTCGTTATAGTGTACACAGAGGTAGAGGAAGTGGAACACGTACAGCAGGATGAGCAGCATCAACCGGTAGAGCTTCCTTGCTGTCACAAGCGCGGTCATGCGCAGATAGAACCGTGTCATAAACTGTCTGCGGCTTCTGTGCAGAATCATCGTCACAAAGAAGAACGCTGACATCAGGATGAGAAACAGTATCTTACTTGTCATAATATGTATAGCATGTGAATAATGGAAGTGGACTCAGGTCGGGCTGGACGACACCGTGTGTGGCAGTGGATATGATACGCTCCACATCCTCCAGTGTCAGTTCTCCCTTGATTATTCTCTGACGGAAAGCTCCGTCGGTTGTCCGAAGGCTCTTGATAGCCTGTTCCAAGTCGTACTCGGCTATCTGCCACACTTGCCCTCTCGTGTAGGGGAAATGATGGTGGATGGCCTTGACCACAAGCACACGGCTGAGGATGTCGGTCATTCTGCCGTTCCTGACTATCGTGTGGTTGCGGACAGTGGCGATGCTCTCAATCTCCAGCCATGTGCGGTGACGGTCGAGAAGATGGATAATCTTCATGTAAAGCGTTTCCTTCATCAGATGGTCGGGAGCTTGTGGCATGACTTTGGCCTTTGTTGTGGACAACAGAATGGAGCGTTGTTGCGGTAGAACAGGACTGTCATCTGGCAAATGTAACTTTCAAATGAAGTCGAGCAGGACTTCCTCCTTGGGCTTCATGTATTTGAAGAACCCGTTCTTGCAATGCAGACTGAGGTCGAGGCATACATCTGCCGACATGTGCTCCAGCGAGTCATAGATGGTCACTTTTATCTGGCTGACCATGCCACGCTCATCTGTGGAGCCGTTGACCTTGAACATCCGTCCGAAAGAAGGGTTGGAATAGGCACAGCAGCTGTGTCCGAACTCCGTATGACGGCTTGGAATGTGGTGATAGAGGATTATCATTTCCATCTCGTCTTCGAGCATATCCATCACCTCCTCTATCGTGAAAGGGGTGTTCAACTGGAAAGTAAGAAGCACGTAATCGTCATACTTGACAGGCTTCTCCATCTTGCGCTTGTCCAGCAGTTCTGGCAACTGCAAAGGCACGACGGCAAGGAAATCATCGCAAAACTGTTCTAACATAATCGTATTCTCTGTTTGGGGTGTTTATAATCTTGTGACATAAATCTTCATCATGAGCATGGGCATATCCGACAGGCGTTGCTTGTCGAGGTGCAGTTTCTTGGCCAGACCGTCCATCTCCTTGGGGAGCGCATCGGCTATTTTGTAGAGGTCTGCCTTGTCCTTGTCGGAGAGCACGCTCACGGAAAGGTCATCCATCGTCATGAACGGCTGCATCATCATCAGGAGGTAGGCGTGCATGGTGTGCTCGTCCTTTACCCTGCCACTATTCAGATCCTCGATAGCCGCTTGTGCGTTGCGCAGCAGACGGTGGTTGGTGCGCATGGAGAGGTATATCATTGCATCCTTGTGGGACAAATCCTTGCGGTCGGCGGCACGGAGTATCTCCCGACAGCAGTGTTCGGTGTTTCGTCTGATGTCACCGATGTCATCGTCAGCAAAATCCGGCAGGTATTGCAGGAAGGATTTGAAATACAAATGCTCTTCCTTGATGAAAGCGAGCAGGTCTTCCTTGCCGTGAATGCCTTGCTTGGCGGATTTTTGCAGGAACAGCAGGTAACGCTTCAGTACCGCCTGTTTACCACCTTTATTATATATAGGCAGGCTATCCAAGGAAGCGAAGAATGGCTGTGCTTCCTTCACGGCTTGCTGTAGTTCCTCATCACCAACATGGGAAGAGGTCTGTTCTCTGAGATAGAGCAGGTCGTGAAAGGTGCGTTGCTTAGACATCGCCATACGGCACAGCTCGATGTGGATGGAGTCGTTCAACTCATGATATACCGTGAACGGGTATGAGTGGGCTTTCCTGACAGTGTCACGTGAGATGCACGATGTCACGGAATCGTCCAACACGCGCCATTCGTTGACAATCTTAACTAATGTCTGAATTGAGACCTTGCCGTTCTGTCGAAGAGTGGTCAGAAAGCCATGATACTCTCTGATGGCTTCATCGCTCGAATGGAACGACTTCGTGCCGTTTCCGTCTGAACATGCTGTCAGCATGACTACGGCAAACGCAGTGGCAATACAAATGGCAAGTCTGATACAGCCATGCGAGTTTGATTTTGCATTATGCAATATTTGCTTCATGCAATGGAGGTTGGTTTGTCCTCCGAAAAGTTGGGTTTCATATTTCATTGTTGTCATTATTTTGAGTCTGATTTTGAAATTGACGGTGCAAAGTTAATGCGTTTCAGCGATATATTTGCAAGAATGACAGTAAGTTTAATCTTATTTGTGTATCATACTTGCGAGTATGATTTTCAATGAAATCAAGTGAAAAGAAAATGGCAAATTATCGTGTTTAAGTATGATTTTTCGTTCAAGTATGATTGTTTCTCGGAAAAATAGTGTACCTTTGCACTTGATTTCATTTAATAGCGTACAACAGTATGGCAAAAGTAGGTTACATCTTTATCGCCACCAATGGCGAAGAGTATGCAGAAGACAAGGCTTGGATGCAGCAATACGGCTGTGTTCAGGTGATAGAGGAACTGTCCGAACACGAGAGGCTGCGCCCGATGTGGAAGCAGCTCATATCGAGTCTGGAGCGCGGCGACGAGCTGGTGGTGTCGAGGTTCAGTAACGCACTGCGTGGCACCCGTGAACTGGCTACATTCATAGAATACTGCCGTGTGAAGGTGGTTCGCATCATCTCCATCCAAGACCGCATCGATACGTTTGACGAACTTTTCCCCGACACCAAGCCCTCACAGGTCATCCGTATGTTCGGGTCACTCTCTGAGGAGTGTGCCGTGCTGCGCAAGGCATCGGCACACATCATCCATCTGCAACAGAATATCCGGCCGCCCAAGAAGTCGGAAAGGGCACTGTCGAAACTGGAGCGTGAGAAGAATATCGTGAACATGTACAACGAGGGGCACAGCATAGATGACATCTTTGCCATCAGCGGCTTCACAAGCCGAAGTTCCGTGTTCCGCATACTCAACAAGCATGGTGTGACGCTGAACCGTGGACCTCATAGTGGACCGCTGAAGAAAAGGAATAAAGAATAAACAAAAAACAGATACAATGAATAAGACATTCAACATCTACTGTGATGAAAGCACCCACATGGTGCATGACGGTCATCCCTACATGCTTTTGGGATGTACAAGTATAGCATACACACAAATCCGCATGGCAAAAGATGCCATAAAAGATATTAAGAAGAAGCACGGCTATAGTGATGAGCTGAAATGGACAAATGTCCACGAGGCCACGTATAAAGTCTATGCAGAGCTTATAGACTGGTTCTTTATGAATGACATGGAATTTAGGGCTGTGGTTGTTGACAAGAGTCAGATTGACGAGAAACGAGAAGACTATACGTTTAATGATTTCTACTTTCGCATGTACTACCAATTGCTGCATCACAAGATGGACATGGATTATACATATAACATATATATGGATATCAAGGACACATGCAGTAGCGATAAGCTGGAGAGGCTCAGAAAAATAATGGAATACAACTCTTCCATTGGCAGGTTTCAGTTTATACGTTCACACGAAAGTGTCTTCATCCAATTGGCAGATGTTCTAATGGGAGCCATCAACTACAACCTTAGATATGAAAAGGGAGAAGTTGAAGGAAGGGTGAGAGCCAAAATGAAGCTGATTGAAAAGATAAAAAAACACAGTAATATCAGTCTCAACACCACAACTCCCAAATTTAGAAAGAAGTTTAATTTGTTTTTTATCGCACTGAAATAGCCAATGAGCAGTTTGAATATTATCAAGAAATACCCTGAGCTGCTGGAACTGGCATATCTCAGTGAACGAGAAAGAGAGCATGATCTTCATGCAATATTCAAGCGTGATATAGAAGATAACTGTCAATTCTCATTCAGAGGGTGGCGCATCTATCCTATAAAGACAGATGGCGAGATTGACATGGCAAGATTGTTCAAGCATCTTACCTGTGAAGAAATCATGGTTGAGAACGAAGACGGTACGACTTATCCAAAGCGAGTATTCGAGATGGCTCGTTCACAAAGGCTTCATTGGATAAATCACCATGTGAGAGAATTGACACCAGACAATCTGGATGTATTTACCATAGAAGAGAGGGACGGCAAAAAGCGTAAGGTCAAGAAAACATACATCTATGATAAAGTGGAAAAGTATGTTATTGTCTTGGAACAACAACGTAGCAACGGATTCTATCTGTTGACAGCATACCATCTTAACAAAGAGTATGGACTAAAGGCTTTGGAAAAGAAGATGAAAAAGAGATTGCAGACACCACTATAAAACGCAAGACCCGAATTGCATCAAAGGCAACCGGGTCTCGAAACTCCTTCTATCTATAGATGAGCGCTGCAAAGGTACGAATATTCTTTGAAATAACGAAGGTTTTTCATTGAATTCTTCTCGATTTTAACATTTGCAGGGCAGTATTGTAAGATAACAGGAAAGAAAATAGCATAATTTTACAGAAAATCGTAATGGAAACATTCAAAGACGTTATATCAAGTGACCAACTTGTCTTGGTCGATTTCTTCGCCACCTGGTGCCAGCCATGCAAGATGATGCACCCCATCCTTGAGCAGGTGAAGGAAGTGTTGGGTGACAGAATCCGCATCATCAAGGTAGATGTGGACAAGTATGGGGTGACTGCAAGTCAGTATGGCATACAGTCTGTGCCCACATTGATGCTGTTCAGACGCGGCGAAGTGTTGTGGAGGACGAGCGGTGTGATGCAGAAATCAGAGTTGCTGGCAACGATTGACCCGTTTTTAAGATAAAAGAGCAGAAATGTCAAAATCTAAATTAAAGTCTGTCCTCATGTCCATGGACAAGAGTGAAATAATAAAAATGGTATTGGAACTTTATTCTGCACGGAAAGAGGCAAAGGAATATCTTGACTTCTATGCAGAGCCGAATGAGGGCCAGAAGCTGGAAGAGTATAAGCACATCATACGGGAAGAGTTCTATCCGAGCAGAAACAGAGAGCCAAAGACACGCTTCTCAGTGTGCCGCAAGGCATTGTCCGACTTCAAGAAACTGAAGCCTTCGGAAGATTCAGTCGCAGAATTGATGGTGTTCTATATGGAGAATGCCTGTCAGTTCACTTATGACTATGGAGACATGTGGGAGCAATTCTATGATTCTGTTGAGAGTAATTTCGACAAGACATTGCGCCACATCGTGCTTTATGACCTTTGGGACAAGTATGATTCCCGAATCAAGCAATGCCTTCGTTGGGCAAGCCCTTGTGGATGGGGATTTCCTGACGCACTGAATGATATGTATGAGGAAATGAAGGCGCAAAATGAGGAACTCCGAAAGAAATACAGGAATTTCAAGATGCCCATCAACGCTGATTATTAAACGAATATACTCAAATGGGGAAACCAAAGAAAAAACATAAGAAAGCGAAACAACTGCCCTTAAGCAAAGAAGAGCAGATTTTTCAAGCGGCAAGAGACCTTGCAGCTGAAATTGGCATATCCTATTCTGAGGCATTAGGGTTTACTTTGGGCATAAAGGACGTAACGTATGGTTGGGAAGAAGACTATACGGAAGAAGAGTTTCAGGCACTGATTGACCACGCTGTGGGAGACACTGATTATGAGCACACCCTCTATTGAATCATCTACACGAGAGGAACGTTTGGATTACGTTCTGAATGAATGGAGATGTCTGCACAACTGTGAGCTGTGCGGTAAGTGCCATATTCTGAAAGGCAGAAGCGAAGAAATACTCTATGCAGACTATATAGACGGCAAGCGGTCATATATGGATATAACATTAGAAATCAGAAGCAACAGATAATGATGTCACAGAAATACATATATCCATCGTTGTTCCAAGAGGAAGAGCCGCAAGAAAGCGTTCCTGGTGATAAGAAAGAGTATGACCTGACGAATCTCTTTGAGAGATTGGCAAAGTCTGATTTTCGCAGCCGGTTCCATCTGTCCAAGCAAGACAGGGAGTATGTAATGGAAAAGGGATTGCCGACGATACGAAAACACGCAGAGGACTTTGTGGCAAAAAGACTTGCTCCGGCTGTCATACCGAACGACGGCAAGCAGACTCCCATGCGTGGGCATCCTGTTTTCCTGGCTCAACATGCCACTGGCTGTTGTTGCCGGGGATGCTTCTTCAAGTGGCATCACATCTCAGCAGGCAGGGCACTGACCAAGGAAGAACAGGAATATGCTGTTGCCGTATTGATGGCATGGATTGAAAAACAGATGAATAAAGGATGAAGATAGAAGAAGCCATAGTATATGTGATGGTAAAGCGAAATGGCGGCATGACAACCGACCAGATTGCCGATGCCATCAATCGTCATAGGCTGCACCTGAGAAAGGACGGTCAGCCTGTGACAAGCAAGCAGGTGTATGCAACAATCTGCCGTTTCCCTGAAATGTTCACAAAAGAAGCTGGCAGAATCATGTTAATGATATGACGTAACGATATGACAATAGATACAACCAACATGTGCTCACACCTTCAGAAGAAGTTGTTTGAACCAGAAGGTGTGTATTATCCTATATGGCAAGCCATGCAGGATGATGAGACCTTGACAGCAGTGGTACGAAGCAGACAGCTGCACATCTACAGAAACGGGAAGAAAATTCTCGTTCTGGCAGGTAAGGCACAACCGAAGATTATAAGGGAAGACAAAATACAAGAGTTAATAACAAGATTATAAACAAAACATCAAATCATCAAAACAATGGACGCAAAAGAAAAAGTATTGGCAACAATGAAAGAGGCTGGTCAGCCTCTCAACGCAGGTAAAATCGCAGAACTCAGCGGTCTCGACCGCAAAGAGGTAGATGCAGCCATGAAGCAGCTGAAAGCAGAGGGTGCAATCGTCTCTCCTGTGCGTTGCAAATGGGCACCTGCAGAGTAAGGTTTATACTGCTGTCTTGAAATATAGGCAGCAGTATCTTTATTTTTATCAAAATGTTAAGGTGAGGAATCTGAATATCCTTGCCTACGGACACAATTATCCGCTGCATCTTTTTGGGGTAAGGTGCAGACGTATGGCTGTCAGCGTATCTTGGTTTAAAGACGCTTAGCGGTCACGGCGGAAGTCGTTTCGTCTCTCTCCGCCGAACAAAGCTCTGAGCACATTGCCCAAAGCTCCGAACACGAAGTAGCAAACGATGATTGCAACAATATCGTCCATAAGCATTTTCTGTTTTATGGGTTATACACTATTATGAAGATTCACTATGTCCAATCCCTGCCTCTTGGCTTCTCTGACGGTGTAGAACGTGCCGCCCTTGGGATTGCCATCGAAGTAGGCTATGAGACGTGAACTGCGGTTGACCATATAGTCGTTGCGCCTCAGAAGGCAGCCATTGTAGTATTGCTCGCTCAATACGACCACGTCATCCACGATGCGCAGGATGGCATCATACTTGGCTTGCTCTTCCTTGCTCCACCGGTCAGACTGACCACGGAACGGCACAACGGCTATCACCTGCAAGTCCTTCAACTCGCATTGCAACGAAAGGGCGGCTTCTGCCGCCAGCAGGTCAAATCCCATTGCCATGCCACAATAGAAATACCGGTAGCCGTCGGCATACGCCTTGGCTATCTCCGATTTGAGACATTGCTTCAACTCCCTCCGCTTGGCGAAAGGTACGCTGCGGTGTCCGCTGAAGCATACGGACACTGCCTTGTCGTACTTTGTCATACTTTACCTTACTTTATAATGTGTGCGTGCGAGGAACATACCGCCAATAACACATGCCCCGAGCCTTTCGAGTTGGTTGGCATACTTGGCATAGCTGAGACCCTTGGTTATCACATCGTCAAAGACCAACACCATTTTGTTGTCGAAGAACGGCTCATCAAACTCAACGACATTCGCCTTGCGGACTTCATCCTCGTTCTTGCGGTTATCGTGGATGGTCTTACGCTCTCCGCATACCCTCACGTGCTCGTAGCCGTTTTCCGCTCCTGTCAATTCACACACCCTGTGGCAGAAAGCCTTGTAGCGGAGTTCGTTGCTCTCGCTTGTGGATGCTGGAACGGGGGCGAAGACGATGTTCACGCAACCCTTGCCGTAGAGTGTCAGCATATTCTCTGCGGTGCGCTGCGCCACTTCCTCGTAGGCTCTTCCGTCCTTGAAGTCAAACACTAATTGTCTGTCGGCAATCTCCTTCTCACCCACATTGCGGATGCGTGCGGGATAGTATTTGCAGAACCAAGTCTGAGGCTTGTCTAACTGCTTTTGGATTTGATAGTCATTCTTGTGTGCCATTGCTCTTATGTTTTTTCTTCCCTTATTTCGGAGGCTTTTCCTGCCTGCCCAAGGGATATTTTTTGCTTTCCAAGAGTGATGGCGATCAAAAAGCCAAATCGGGAGCGAAAAATACGCTCTGCACGCAGAGGAAGATTTTTCGGTCAAATGCAATGGACGATTTGGTGTTTGAACAATCGCCAGCATTACCTTTGCAAAACAATATCCGCAGCGGCAAGGCAGGCGAAAAGAAATCTGTTATGTAAAAGAGGAAACGGGCGGGATGGCGTGGGGCGAAGCTGTATATGGGGAAGGACGATAGTTGATATGAGGGAAAAAGAGAAAATCTTGTAATAGGGAACGACATTGCCTTTTATCAGCATGGAGACAGTCCTACAAGCAGAGAAAACTATTGCCCTAAAAATGAGTTGGATAGTATTTTCTAAAAGTAGTATCGACTACGAATAGTATAATAGTCGAATAGTTTTTACTACCATACTACGGATAGTAAAGTCTGTTTATAGAAGAGATAGCGGTATCATCGTCTGTTCGGCGATGATACCGCGCGGCACTCATGTGTCATGCCGCTTTAGGTATTCTGTCATTGCCTCATTGACAATATCACGCAAGGACATCCCTTTCTTGATGGCGAGGTACTTCATCCTCGTGTGGATGCTCTTGTTGATAAGGAAATTGCAATGCACCGGCACTTCGGTAGTCTCAGAAACAGACACAGGTGGTGCTGGTGTAGTTTCTGTGACTATCTGCTCCTTACTCGGCTTCTTTGTGGAAGAAAGGAGTCCGTTGAGACCGCCTTTCATTCCCTCTTTCAACATACTGCTCTTGCTCATGGCTATGCTATTTTAAGTTTAACACTTCTTTTGCCAAAGACATATAATCACTGGCACCATTGGATTTGGGATTATACTCAAAGATAGTCTTGCCGTTGATGGGTGCTTCTGCCAAAGCCACATTATCACGGATGACGGTCTTGAAAACCTTCTCGTGAAAACTGTCATTGACGATTTCCCTCACGCTTCGGTTCAACGTCTTGCGGCGATCGAACTGGGTGATGACGATGCCGCCCACTTTAAGGTTGGAGTTGAGCCGCTCCTGAACGATGCGGATGATGTCCATCAACTTTGCCATACCTCTCATGGCAAGGTATTGCGCTTGAACAGGGATGATGATGTAGTCGGCTGCGGTGAGGGCATTCAAGGTCAGCAAGCCCAATGACGGTGGACAGTCGATGATGATGTAGTCGAAATGCTCTTTGGCGATGGCTTTGGTGATAAGTCCCTTCAAGATAAGCTCCCGTCCCGGCTCGCTGATAAGCTCTAACTCAGCCGCAGACAGGTCAAGGCATGAGGGTGAGACGGTGATGCCGTTGTGCAACTTGACCAACGGCAAGGTGTACTGTCCACACATTGCGCCATAGACTGTCTGTTCTTCCTCGATGGACAATCCCAAGGCTTCCGTGAGGTTGGCTTGTCCATCCATGTCAATAGCCAAGACGTTCTTCTTACTCAGTTGCAGAGCTGCCGCAAGGCTTACTGCGGTCGTACTTTTCCCTACACCACCCTTGTGATTTAATACTGCAATTATCTGTGTCATAACATGATACTACTATTAGTGAATACTACTTTACTATTCTACTACTGATAGTACATACTAACCATAGTAAAAGCGGATTTACTACGATTAGTACGTACTACTCTCAGTTGATACTACCCTCAGAAGGGAAGGTCTTCGCTCTTGTCCTGCGGTGCATCGGCTGGCGGTACGGGAGCCTCGCCCTCTGCCTTGGCTGCCTTGCGTGCCTTTGTTGCAGGTGTGTCGGTTGCATCCTTCTTCCCTGCATTGACAAAGGCGATGGAGTCAGCTATGATGCTATGCTGTATGTGGTTCTCTCCGTTGCGGTCTGTCCAAATGGAAGAAGTCAGTGTGCCTTCCACAAGCACCATACGACCCTTGGTGAGGTATTCAGCCAAACGGATATGGTTCTCCTTGCTGCTCTTCACCCTTACCCAAGTGGTGATTTGCTTGCCCTTACTGTAGTCGTCCACTGCGATGTCAACAGCCATGAATGTTCCGTGTGTACCTGTGATGACGCGGCAATCCTTTGCTCCGATGCGTCCGATAGTGTGAGTGTAAATCATAATGTGAAAATGTTATAGTGGCAAGTTGGTTAGACTTGCCGTTACCTTGTTATTTAAATGACTTTTCTTGTTGATTGAACATAAGCTATTGCTTCATTCATAATTTCTGCTCGTGACCTACTCTTGTTATCTTGCATCCACTCATCAATTTCAGATTTGAGGAACATGATACGTTTCCCCTTCTTATGGAATGGTATTTGTTTATTGCTTGTCCAACAATAGATTGTGTGTTCAACTGGATGGGTAGGGAGATACTCACTCAATTCGGAAACACTAAGCCATTCCAATCCCTTATCGGGCTGAATTTGAGTCATTAGTGTGGAAAACTTTTCTTCTAAAATCTCCAGCTTGTTTATTACTAATGACAATGCTGATGGCAAGTCATTAAAACTCAATATTTGCTTTTCCATATCAATATATGTGTGGCAAGTTGGTTAGGCTTGCCGTTACCTTGTTATTAATATCCTTTCTTCGTCTGCCTTGTATTGGCGACAAAAGACTTGTTGCTGCCTGTGAGACTGATAGAGCCGCAATTAACAAACTCTCCGTCGGAATAGACTCTGTACTTCTGTCCGCTTACCTCATGCTTCTGTTTGATGCGCTCTCGCATCCACTTCTTGGCTGCGGTCAATGAGCAAAAGGTCTCGCTCTCCTTGGTCGTCTCGTCATATACGATGCACTGGGTCATACATGCTCCTACTTCATCCATGCACCTATACTCGACGTGACATAGTCCAACTGACCGCCAAATATGTCGCTTGGCTCTATGTCGTATTGTCCATCCCTCACTTCCTTGTCCTCTCCAAGAAGCGACAAGTTTCCGTCGGCATCCAAACGTGCTGCGTCTATGACGATGTCACGAGGCTCGTCAAAGAGATAACCTGCCACGATGGGCTGCTCTCCCTCGAAATGCACCTCAAAGCCTCCGTCCACCTCCGTGCCGTACTTGCGAAGAGCCGCTTTCAGCTCGTCCTGCTCCCGGTGCTGCAATGCCTGGAGTTGTCCGTGGATAGTGAGGTCTTGCAGTTCTGCCTCTCGTTTGGTGTGGGTTGCCTCGCCGGTCTTGCAGTCGATGTCATACTTGTGGTAAACCACTGGGATATGGTCTGCCGATGTGACAAGCCATGTGATGTTGTTCACTGAGAAGCCCTGTCTGGTGAGGAACTCCTCGATGTCTGAGCCGAGAAGGTGGTCGGCTACGTCAAGATACTCGATGCGTGCGTCAGCATCATGCAGGATGATAATCTTCATTGCCTTTCTATTTTTAGTGATACAAATAAGTTTGTCGCCCATGTCGCTGGACTTGTTTAACTACGTTGAAGAAACTTACGCTCAGCATAGTGAATAAATTCCCTCTGCGTTCGCTTAACCGTTTCTTTCTCTTCCCTCCTTTCGAGACCTTTCAGCCTGTGGAGGGATATTTTCTGCTCCCACAAGCCGCAAGAAAAGACATAAAGACAAATTATGTGTGAAGAATACTCTTTTCCGAGGAAAAGGAAGATTGTTCACAGTCACAAGACCTCAAGCAGAATTTGACGATTGTCTCAGACGCGGCTAACTTTGCAGGAAATATGCCTACCACTGCGCTGATTGGAAGAAGATTATTGATATTGGCTGCAAGAGGAATGATGTGTTATATATAAAGAGGTAAGAAGAAAGATTGAAACAGTAAGGGTGGGCAGTGAAGTGTTTGCAGGTCTGCTGTACCGACATAAAGCGAGTGTGTTGGCTGACCGGGATGCAAGTCATCAAAGCTTCAGCCTTGATAGCTTGTAGCACGGACAGACAATTCTCTCGCGTCGGTACTTCGGCATACTGTCAGCTTTGGCTAATAGCAACGTGTTGCCATCAGCCAAGGATGTCTGTATGACGACAGACCATGTAACGCTTCGCAAAGGCGTGGGGCAAAGCAGTATAATTTAGAAGTAGATAGTAACGTATATCAGGCAAGAAGAGACAGTTGCGCAACGGACAAATCGGGCACTCCTGTCAGCATGACAAATGTGCCTTGTCCTTGCCGCAGGACACTGAGGCAGATTGGACGTAGCAGACATGTCTGCCACATTCAATATGCCTGAGTGGACAAGAACTGCCTCTTGTATAGCAGAAGAGAAATTGTAAAACAGTTGATTAGTGGTAAAGGTGGTATGGGTGGGCAGAATGGCATTACACGGACATTGCCGAAGCCCGATAATGGGACAGCCAGACAGCAATAAAGGCAGTTATCAGAAGTGTCAGTTTCTGATAGTGACATTGTTGGCTGCCTGTCACATGGGATTCGTGCGGTGTCCGTACAGTAATGCCGTTCTGAAGGTGTGGGGCGAAGCGATACAACGCACTTGGACGAAACCACCGCTTATAACAGAAAATATTTTGCAGTCAAAGAGAAGAAGAATAGTAAAGCAGGTGTGGGTGGGTAGTGAAGCTGTCGCAAGATTGACGGTCTGAATATCAAGGCGAGTGGATAGCCAGTAAAGGACACAATTATCAGAAGCCTCGGCTTCGGCATCTTGTGGCATAGATGGCAGTCCTCTCGCGTTCAGACCTTGGCATACTGTCTTTCTTGGCTAATAGCGACTTTGTCGCCATCAGCCGGGAATATCTGTATGCCAACCATCTTGGTGACGTTTCGCAAATGGTGAGGGACGAAGTGGTTAGAATAAAGGAAGACGGCGTTGCCGTTATGGTTAATAAATGCACATGGTTGTTATTAGAGAAGATTATCACACGCTATAACAGCAGATTGATGTCCCTGAGCAAAACAAAAGCGACCCGAAGGTCGCCTTGTTATGGAGAGGAAAGGCTATTTCTTGCCTTTCTTGGTTGCTGGCTTGGCCGGCTCTTCCGCAGGAGTCTCCTCCTTGTCGGGACACTCGTAGAACTTGGTTGCAACCATGATGATTCTGGAGTGCTTCACGCCATCCTTGTCTGTCCACTCCTCTGGCTTGAAGAAACCCTCGACGGTGAGCAACGTGCCCTTGGTGAGCTTGTCGAATGATTCGGTGTGCTCGTTCTTGCGCCATGCCTCCATATTCATGAAAGCCGATACGCGGTTGGTTTCCTCGCCGTTCTTCTCCTGACGGCCTACTGCCAATGAGAAGCGTGCTACGCTGGCGTTTGCGAACTGACGGATTTCTGCATCCTTACCTACGAAACCTGAAACTGTGAAGTTGTTCTCGATCTTTTTCATTTTGAATTGAATTTAAAAGTGAAACTTAATTTTTACATGCATTCAAAAGCAGGGATGTGGCACCATGTGGGAAGCACCATGAAAATCGTTCGCAATACTCTTTTTGTCGTTGGCGGTAAGGGAGAAAAAGGAAGATTACGCACTATTTTATTGGTCACAGCGATAGCGGCCACACAAGAAGGAGGAAGTCCTTCGCAGCATCACGCTACCTTTGCATGGTAAAAATAAGTGGCTTTCAAATAGCTCAATTCAGAAAAAGACGGGGCCAAACAATGGAACAAAGGTTGTAAGCAAGGAGGCAATCCGTATGCAACAGACAGGGGCACTGCTATGGCTGTATGCCTGGAGAAACGAAGCGGGAAATCCGACCTTACAGCTGTATCATCAGAAGAGTGAGGAGCATGAACACTGATGCACGATGAACGACAAGCCTAAGGGTCAGCTTAGCAATAGAGGCATCAAGCCAAAAGAGGACAGACATCAGAGGATTGGCGATAGCACTGTCATCATGCTAAGACCAAGTTCTGTGTCCGACAAGGAAGAGTCGCAAAAGACAGACGAGTAAAACCAAAAGGCGAAATGACCATTCCTATAACAAGGTACAGAGACGCTTAAAACGGCGAAGGGACTTTGGCGACGTATCGCTATACAGGTGTCGAAGCATCGCTTCTATAACAGGACTGGAGCAAGTGAGCAAACCGCACAACTTGCTCCCAAGGTATTTCAGTTACAACAGCCATAACCTCATTGGAGGATTGTCCTAAAAGAGTTTTTGCAGTCAAAGGAAGAAAGAGTCTGCAAGCCACATAGCCAACAGACTCTCTCCTGATTATTCACAGATGACAACATCATCCTTGTACTCCGTCACTTCCTTGCCGTTGATGAGCTGGACAATGACCTCACAACCCAAGTCCTCGACAATCGTTCCCTCTGTCTGACCTCTTCGGGGATAAAGCAAGGTGCAGAAACACCCTACAACGCCGTCCAACTGCTCCATGTCTATCGTTGCCATATCCGTTCCTCCTTGTTAGCCGAATGTGATTGGATTGATGCAGAAATTCGTGTCCTCTGCCTCATACTCGTATTCATTGATGAAGTCAATCATCTTCTGTTCGCTTCTTCCGTCCTGTGAGACACCAGTCTTCTCACACCACAACTTGATAGCATCACCAAAGGTGGAGTAAGCACCCTCACAATCCTCAAAGAGTTCTCCGTATGCAGTGACGTAGCACTCTTCGGGGAAGAAGTCGTTCTCATCGTGCGTATAGAAGATGTCGCAACCTGGCTCAACCTCTCGCCAACTGATTGAAAGTTCATCGCCAAGTGCCTTGTTCACCTCCTCAAAGAACAAGTCGCATGAAGACCAAGCACTTTCGGTGTCAAAGGACAAGAGGGCATAATCGTCTTCCACGTTCTCCTCATACTCTGCCCAATAGATGTGTCCTCTCACCGAGATGCCTTTCTTCTCGTAGTCAATGCCATAGTGTTCTGCCAAGAGATACAGATACACATTATTACTGTTCACCTCCAACTCTTGGAGTGTGTTCCAAAGGTCTGCCACGGCTTTGCGTGAGCCTGTCACCTTGTACTGAGTGTCGCAAATGTTAGCCATAAGATAAAATTTTTATTTTCTTCCCTTATGTAGAACCAACTACCATCGGGATTGATTAAAGAATTATGTTGCCCCAAAAGGTGTTATGGCTCATCAATGCAAGGTTTTGCCGTCAAATACTACCTCTGCCACAATCAGAGCGTGGAGATTTCACGGACAAACCACAGGCACCGACCTTGCAGGATGAACGCCATGACAGGTACCTTTGCAACACAATTCTTATCAAAGCCCGATGGGGTGGTACATGGCAGACTGCATGGTACAGCAGTGTGAAGTGACGTTATAGGTGGAGATAAGGCTATAAGAGGTTTTTGCAGTCAAAGGAGAAAAGAGTCCACAAAGTGCAGTATCTACAGGACAAAAACACTTTAGTTTACCTTGGTTAGCTTTTATATATATGCTAACCTAAAGTAAACTGTATATATGTCCGTCTAAAACCCGAAAACCGTACGGGTCAGCTTACGTCAGAAACAGAAGTATAGAACCATAGAAGTGGTTCAAGAAGTCTTTCTTCCTTTGACTGCAAAATATTATCTTTGCACGAATCATAATTGCCCTGTAGGATTTAATATAATTTAACACTCTTTGTTGAATGCAAGGAAGAACAGCTTCAATATGCTGAATATCAGTAGTATAACATTGTGTTAACCCTTAATCTGTAGAAAAGGATGTTATCATACAAAGTAATGTCCATTTGTACTTTTTCTATATGGTTTTATACTTACATTTGCATATCATTTGTATCTTGATAACAGTAACTAACTGATTATCAATATACTTTATATTTGAGGAAGTGAGATAATCTGCCAATGTATTACGGCTAATACCACTACCAGAAGATTTTACAATATGCAATAGTCGTGTCTGCGTAGTTGGCTGCATGACACTTTCAGCAAGCTTCTTTGCCAATAGCCGGATAGCACCGCTATTGCGAATCTCGTTGCGTGCTATAATATCTCCCAGTAAAATCTTTTGATATAACGAATTAATCCATTCCCGTTTATCTATCAAAGAAAACGTTTCGGCAAATCCTCCGAAATGAAAATAGGTATTGAACTGCTTAATGACTTCCAACCGTTGTTCCGGTTCAAATTCCCAGTTTGCCTTCAAGTGAATCTGATGAAAAGGGAGATACTCTGCAAATGAAAAGGGAAATACTTCCCGTATGATATATCGTCCGCCCAAAGTAGTGGCAATATCCCTACTAAGCATTCGCGCATTACTTCCGGTTATGAAAACCCTATATTTAGAATCAGCCAGCCTACGAGCAAATTTTTCCCATCCGTCAATATTCTGAATCTCATCAAGATATATCAAAGGCTTACGGTTATCATACATTTCAGCATAACACTCCAACAGAAGTCCTAGCTCCGAAGCCTCAATAGAAGAGATACGCTCATCCTCAAAATTAATATAAAGACAGTCTTCAAAAGTCACTTTACCCAATCTTACAAGATTCTGTATATCCTGATACATTTGATAAGACTTACCCGCACGACGAATACCAACCAGAACATAATTCGCCTGCTCCTCAAAATATATCGGTCTTTCAACCAGCTGAATCTTACTAATTTCTTGCTGACGCTCGGCTATTATTGCCTTTATTATTCGTTTTTCCATAAAATATGCTCTTTATATTGCACAAATATAGCAAAAACATGCTTAATATATTAAGCAAGACTTCTTTTTCTTTCCAACTGTAGCTACTATTTTCTTTAGTTGTCAACTGCTACTTATCCTTTACAGGACGAACTTTGACAGGACAGAAGAAGATTACATATAAATTTGATGATTCTTATTGTCAACCAAAGTTTTTCCCCGATAGTATAATGATTATCATCGGTTTACATGCTGACAATAAGCTATGACAATAGGCTGACAATAAAAAATCAGAACTTTTATTGTCAGTCTGTTATTTGATTGCTTTGGGGCAGGATGCACCCGAAGGACATCATCGCCTGCAGTAACCATACCATCCACATAGAAAGCAGCTTTTTAAAATGAATCCCCCTATTAAATGAATGTTATATAGCCGGTATCTTTCACTTAACAAGCAGGTATTGTTCCATTAAAGCATCAGTATTGTTAACTCTCCACGGCCGTGACGAGATCTTTCCACAGCCGTGGTAGGAACTCGCCACGGCTGTGGGAAGAAGTCACCACGGCCGTGACAAAGTAAAGATAGCGGTACTTTAGTAGAACTATACTGGCACTCTAGGGCAACTACATAGGCACGTTAATGGAACTATATAGGTAGATATCACTTTGGGAGGCTGTTATAAAAATGCGACATCACTTCAGAACATGCTTATAAAGCTACTATTTATCAAGTCATAAAAGGATCATAAGAGATAAAAATAAGGCTGACAGTAAAAGTAGATATATTTTATTGTCAGCCTATTATCAACATCTATCGTCAGGTGATATAGCATTGATATTCATATACTTGAATATTACCTTGACAGTTTGACAATAAAACAGGTATGTTTCTTTAGATTGAAGGCCATGGCAAATATGCTAAAGTCCATCTGAACCTTGGCAGCTGTCTGGTATCGCCCAAGTGTAGACCTATATCCATACCCGTTCACACTAGTTTTGATTCCAATGAAGCCCATGTGTTTTTCCCATGGGGCAAACATAATAATCCTTTTTGGGGGTATAATAAAGGCTCTCTATGCGAAAAATCTCTTTCTGGAAGGGACGCTGCCGTTCCTTGTGGAAGTAGTTGTACTTGACAAAAGCCTGTATCCGGTTGGTCTGCAGTAGTTCATAATCCTCCTCACTTCCATACCCGGCATCGGCACAGTACCGGATGGAGCTGTACAATAAAAAACAGGAAGTACGTACGTTTCGAAACTTGATGTTGAAAGAAGGGTGCATAGGTGGCATAAAGCTGAAAAACAAAAATAGATTGGGAATCCGTTTTCTTAGGATTCCCAATCTATTTTTTATGTATTAAGGAGAGACTTATCACAAGTGGGGAACTATTTCAGTGCCCTCATTTCAATCTTTATCCGTTCTGAACGGACAAGCCGGCAAGCCAACACTGTTATATAGATTAATATCCGGATTATTAGACCAGCCATAACGTACTGTAACCGGGTTATTTACTTTATCGCTGATTACTATTATCTTATCTCCTTCCTTATATGCCCGTGCAAAATGGAAAATCTTATCCTGTCCGGCCACAGCAAAGCTGCCAACACAGCCGTATTTACAATCAACCTGTAATCCGCCAGCTATATTATCAAAAGTTATGATAGCTTTGTTACCGGAAACTTCCATACTTTTAAATGTAGGTCCACTATAGACCACATCTTTTCCATAATCCTTATTAAGAGCTATCAATGCAAGCCTGCGTCCAACATCCTGTTTATTGCGCGGATGGATATCGTCAGCTTCGCCAATATCAACAATTACAGCCTGACCGGTTTTAGGTATCGATAAAGTCATTGTTTGAGCCTCCCGTAATCGTGCCCAGTCGCTATCAACAGGAATAGTATCTTTTGCCATGTAGTTTGCAAGCTGAACCCAGTAAAAAGGAAAATCATATCCCCATTTATTACGCCAGTCGTTTATCATGGTTGGGAAAAACGTTTGATAATTTTTCGCTGCACCTGCATTATTTTCGCCCTGATACCAGATGGCACCTTTAATGGCTAAGTCTTTTATCGGATTTATCATGGCATTATATAATAAAGAAGGTTGCATATTGGGCCCTGCGTCCACATAATTGAATTGAGTATTGGTTACACCCGGTTTATAATTCCAATTACCAGCTAATGGTATGTTGTTACCACTAACCGATAAATATAATTCTTCAGGCTTTCCATAAAGTCCGCCACCGTTGCCAGTATCGTGAACACGTACAGTCACAATATTAGTTCCTGATTGTAATACACCTTCCGGAACATTATAAACACGATTCACAGCATATCCTATGGTTTCACCAATCTTCTGCCCGTTAATCCATGTTATATCGTTATCATCAATAGCGCCAAGAGATAATTTGGCTGCTTTTCCGGCAAATTCCGGATCAACATTAAATTTATAACTGAACCATACATATCCATCCACATTACCTAATACATTTTCCCATATTTGAGGTACATTCATTGTTTCCCATGTTGAAGTATTATGGTCTTTTTTAAACCATCCCTCCTGTAATCCGGGTTCCTGAGACAAAGCCTTGGTATATGCTTCACGGGCAACTGCATTAGTTACCATGAAAGCATCTAAATCTTTTATTTCACTTTTATACCTGCTTTTAAACTGCTGCGGTAATACTGAAAAAGCTTCAGGGCTGATCCATGTTTCAATATCCGTTCCACCCCACGAAGAGTTTATAATACCTATAGGCACCTGCAAATCCTCATATAAATTACGGGCAAAAAAGTATGCCACAGCCGAAAAATTACCTACTGTTGCCGGAGAACATACTTCCCAGTTTCCTTTTAAATCATCTTTTGATACAGTACTTATGTCCTTCACAACATTAAATGATCTGATTTGCGAATAGTTAGCATTATTGATTTCTTCATCGGCCGAGTTGGAGTTAGATACCACCCATTCCATATTTGATTGTCCGCTGCATAGCCAAACCTCACCAATCAGGATGTTTGTAAGCTGAATATTATTGCCTTTTCCTTTAATATTCATAGTATAAGGACCGCCAAAACTCATTGGCTTTAGCTGAACAATCCACTTACCATCCTTACCGGCCTTCGTTTTCTTTTTCTGACCATTAAACGAAACTTCCACTGTTTCGCCCGTATCGGCCCACCCCCATACGTTAACTGATTGATCACGTTGAAGAACCATGTTATCAGTAAAAATGCCGGGCATGGTTACTTTTGCTTCTAAAGAATTGAAACCGAACAGGTAGACAACGGCTAATAAAATTCTTAATAGATGTCTTTGCATAGGTATAATTATTTATATTATTTTCTATTGAACCAATATTTTTAATACTTCATCTTTTAACCAGGGTGCTGAAAATCTTACTTTTATTTCACCTTCTTTTCCCGTTGCTTGAATATATGCCAAAATACGTCCATGATATACTCGATGCTTATTGTCTGTATAATCACTCATATCCTCATTATTACTAGCCTCCAAGCCTAACAATTTTGCCGGTCCTGCAATATGGCAAGTCACTTCGTTATCGGACAGCATCACAGGTATTCCATTTTCATCCACAATCTGCATAACTATTTGAGCCACTCCTCTATCTTTTGAGATAGCTTTCTCCGCTGATATAATTTTCAAAGCATAAGGAGCTTTGGATGATTGTATTTGATAGGTCGAAACTTGATTACCTGATTTATCCATACCGATTACTTCTAATTTCCCTGCTTTGTAGGGTATATCCCAGTAGATAATTCCCGTATTATCATCATATTCTTTGGTTTGCCCGACTTCGCGTCCATCGAGTAATAGTTTGGCTTTAGCTGCATTGGTATAGCAAACCACCCGGATGCTTTGTCCTTCTTCGTAATTCCATATCGGCCATGCGTCCATTGATGGCGTTTTTTCTTCATAATTTGCACCTTCATTTTCTGCATCCAGTTGCGACCAAACATCTTTCATCTGGCTTTTTGCTCCTTTACCGGGAGTAGGGTAAGTTCCTAAGTAAGCCATTGGTTTGTCCGACCACAAAGACTGTCTAAAATATCCGCGAGGTTTAATGAACCCTCCAAAATCAAGCAATCCTGAATAGAATCCTCTTGAAGGCCATTTGCCTGACTCACCCAAATAATCAATTCCCGTCCAAAGGAATTGTCCAAATACATATTCTTTATCGCGTGTTTGTTTCCATGCGTTCAGCTCGTGGCGATTTTCGCTCCCGTAAATTACACGATTCGGATAGCTTTGATGATCTTTATCATATAGACTTTCGGTATAATTGTAACCTGCAATATCAAGAGCTCCGGGATATTCTGTTTGGTTTGACATGGCTACCCCCGCTAATCCGGCTGTTGTTGGACGCGATTTATCGTATTGCTTAACTACGGCAACTAATTTCTTTGCGATTGTACCTAAACGCATAGCATCGGGGGCGTCTTTTTTGTAACCGCCAAAAATGGCTTGTGTGAACCCTGTGTCCTCTCCACCATCCAAAACCGGATGTGAGTACGGGTCGTTTGGATAATCGACTTCGTTTCCAATACTCCATGCAAAAACCGAAATATGGTTACGGTCGCGACGGACAAAGTCTGCCAAATCTTTTTCGCCCCATTCTTCAAAATAATCAAAGTTGCCTTCGAATCCGGGTGTACCTACATTCCACCCTTCGAGCCATTTGCGTTTAGGAAATTCCCATTCGTCGTACATCTCGTTGAGAACCAGCAATCCTAACTCGTCGCACAAATCATATAATTCTGGCGCTTGCGGGTTGTGGCTTGTCCGGATAGCATTTACTCCTATTTCTTTCAAGTTTTGCAACCTACGTTTCCATACCTCTTTGGGGACAGCCGAACCTAATACCCCTGCATCGTGATGCAGACACACCCCTTTAATCTTTAGCCACTCCCTATTGAGAGCAAATCCTTTGTTCGGATCAAAAGTGAATGATCTAAACCCTGTCTTTGTAGATGTCTTGTCTATTATTTTTCCATCCTGAATTATTGTCGTATTTAATGTGTATAAATGGGGAAAGTTCAAACTCCATAATTTAGGAACATTTACTTTTAGCTCATTACTGTATTTGCCTATCGCATTTGCTGTAACATCTAATTTCCCTGACGATTGAGCTACAATTTTTCCATCGGGCGAAACCAGTTCGTTCTTTACCGTCAATTTACTTGTTGAAGCGTTTTCATTCTTTACATTTACTTCTATACTCAAAACTCCTTGTTTAGCAGTTACGGTTTTGGGATAAGTATAAACTCCCCACTGGTCGATATGTACCGGACTAGAATAAATCACATATACATCGCGATAGATTCCCGACCCGGTATACCAGCGAGAATCTGCCGAACGGCTATGATCGGCACGGACGGCAATCATATTTTCTTTCCCATATTGGATGTATGGCGTAACATCATACATAAATGAAATGTATCCATTAGGTCGTTTGCCAAGTAATTGTCCATTGATATATACTTCACTTCTATTGTAAATCCCTTCGAAATAGAGGAATACTTTTTCTCCTTGTTTTTCTTCCGGAATGATAAGATTTTTACGATACCAACCAATACCGGCTGGTAAATAGCCTTGACAACTTGCCAACGTAGGGCTTAACTGCTGTTTTACACTCCAATCGTATGGTAAATCAACTTTTTGCCAGTGGTGGTCGTTATAATCAGCTTGTAAAGCTTTTGGTTCATCCTTCAAAATAAATTTCCAATCATTGTTTATCAAAACAGATTCGCCAAAGGAAACTTGAGCCTTTATTTGAGTAAGACATAAATTTGAAAGAAGAAAAATAAGAATAATTGTTTTTATCCGATTCATTTTATTTATTTTTAATTAGAAAAGTGAGCCTGCACAAAAATGATGCAGACTCACTTTAATTCTCAATCTTAAATTAATACTGATCGATAGGCATCCAGCTCATATACATGAGGTATGTATCGATAACAATGCGCATTTCTGCATTACCTCTTGAATCCTCAACCAAATTGGGGGCTTCACCTGCTTTAGTAAATTGATAAATAGGTCCGCTATGTTCCCACCATACATATTTATCACCAGATGTATCCTGAATTCCATAATAAGAACCTCCATCATTAAAATTGTTTTGAGCAGCAAATTTAAATATAGCACGTCTCTCCCAATTTCCATTTATTTGGTCCGGACCTGTCATTATATCCAAATAGAAACGATGAGGATTTGCAGGATATCGGGTCATTTTCACCATCGGGTCGTTCCATCCATTCAGGTCTTTCCAACCTGTACCATCCTTATATTTGAAACAATGTCCGAAAATATACATCTCGCTGTGTTTAGGAGCTTCAGTTACAGTATATTCTGTGGCGGTATATGTCCAATCCACTGGATTGAAAGTCAGTTTGTAATAGCCGGTTGTCATGGTTTTGATAAAATCGCTTTCTGCCGATACCAGTTCATTGTTATTATTCAGCCCCCAATTGAAATCGTTCCACGATTTGGCAGACAGAAATTTAAAGCCATCACCTACTTTTTCAATCCATGTAATTGCCTCAAACTCATTTGGAGTAGAAGAATTTTGTTGCATCGGAATGGCATAACCTTCTTTCTCACGGGCCAAAGTACCTTTCCCGATGATGAACACATCTTTAATTATATGACATTCGCCTTCCCATTCTGTCACTTCTCCACTATTGTTTGTAGCTGTAATCTTCATTGGAATATTACGGGCATAACCTTTGTCTGATGCTACACTGAATTCATCTTCCAGAGTAAATTCACTCGTATTCGGCGTATAAGTCTTAGATATAGCAAGATCTGAACATTCTAATTTCACTTCTGTGATTTGGTGTTCATAGTTAGTTACTATATCAAAGTTGAACTTGATCGTACCTCCCGATACTCCACAAATTTCGTGGTCCATAGATTTATAGACGCTCGGTTTTGATGGTATCTTTACTCCTATTTTGCGGGTTTCGGTAACAGAATTGTTTTGCGCATCGGTAGCTGTTATAGTAAATGTATATTCACCCGACAGGTCATTCAACGCTAATTGATCGTCGATAGTAATTGACGACGGATCGGATGGAGAAGGTGTATATGTCTTTGAAAAACTTATCTCTTCACATGTAATTGTCACATCGCCCATTTTCAGATTATCAGTAACCATTATCTTGAACTGGAGTTCGTCCATAGGAGTGAAACTTTGGCCATCAAGAGGTCTGTCAATCACCATTGTCGGTTCTTCCAGATCGTCTTTAGCAAAAACAGTTACTTTATATTCCTTTCTACCCCCTTGATAGTCTTCAATAACAAAAGTTACTATATTGTTGCGCGAAACAGCATCTTCCGGAATAGTAACAACATAGGATAAATCATAAATTTTAGGACTTCCTTTTACACTTATCATATCTTGCATCTCGGAGTCTCCATCCTTCCACGCCCCTATTGTCACATAAATATCTTTAATTCCATTCTCGGCTGTCACTTTAGCTTTTACATTCACGCTCAAGCCTTTTTCTCCATAGTACTCGTTTGTATCACTACTCACCTCAAAACCTTGATATTGCAATGGTTCGGGATCATTTTGGCAACTGTAAGCAAATAGTAGCACCAAAATTGTTATAAAATGAATTATATATTTTTTCATAAATCTATTTTCTTATCTTAATAAAACTAGTTCCAATAAGGATTCTGAACCAACTTATTATTCTTATTCAATTCCCATTGCGGAATAGGGAATAGATAGAAAGATTTTTTGAATACACGTTTTTCGAAAACAGAACGTTGGTAGAATTGACTCTCCTGCGCCTGAGTTTTCATTGTATTCATTCCATAGAAGTTTCCTGCATCTTCTTTTTCGGCCATAAAATAGCGTCGTGTATCAAAATAGCGAGTACCCTCCCAGTTTAGTTCTATTTGTCTTTCACGCATAATTGCATCATGAATATCAGCCTGCGAAGTCTTTCCCGGGTATACGTCTTCGTATTTAGGCAGGCCAGCCCTTTCTCTAACCTCATTCAGATAGAAGAGAATATCAGAATCGCCCGGATTGTATTTGTTTAGAGCTTCAGCATAATTCAAATAGACTTCGGCCAAACGAAACAATACAGGTGTTTTTTGACGACTGTTGTATTTATAATCATCTTTATCTACATATTTATAACTCGTATAGCCTGTTTTAGGTGAATCGGAATTAGGACGTCCCGATTTTCCATCATAAAAGAATTGAACAGGCTCTACTACACCATTTACTTCGGCTTTTGACGCTTCCCATTTTCTTCCGTTGAAAAATACAGATACATAAAATCTGGCCTCGCGATTCTGATACATATTGTATACTCTGTCTATCTTTGCGATATTGCTAACAACTTTGTTTACAGTAATCTTGTCAGGATTAGTCGTCATGCCAGCCTCGCTGTATAAATCGCTGTCGTCTTTTGTCTTCCCATCGCTCATATAGAAAGCGTCAACTAACTTTTGAGTCACAGCCATAAATCCTCCCGCTTGCCATTGGCGAGGTTGTATTCCCTGCAAATATTCATTGAAGTCGCAAGCAGTACGGGCAAATAATATCTCGGAATTGCCGGGACTGGTGAACACCTCACGGTAAGAATTGTATCCATCTACAAATGGGTCGCCTGTAGGACTACTCACTTTATGTAATTTATAATCAGGCATATCGATAATCAGTTTCGCCGCATCGGCTGCCCGTTTCCATTTCTTGGCGTCGTATGCTTGCGGAAACAGTCTTTTACCATCATGGTTGCTCAAAGACCTGAATTCCTCATATCCCTGATAATTGTTAGGAGAATTGAACAAAGGACTAGCTGCATATAATAGCAGACGGGCACGTACGGCTAAGGCTGAAGCTTTTACCGGACGACCTGCCCATTTAGTATCAGGTTCGGTTGCAGGCAAAGCCTGAGCTATGTCATACAATTCCTGGTCAAGATAATCTACCACTTCATCGACACTATTACGTTCCATTTTCAACTGATCGATGGATGATTGTACATCTACCGAATTTTTGATCAATGGGATTGGTCCAAATTGTTCAAACAGCAATACATGAAAATAGGCCAGAAGAAAACGGGCTTCGAGCTTCATGGCATCTACTTTAGCTTGGGTATCTATATAATTCTGATTAGGAATCACTTTTACATTTTCAAGAAATATATGCAAATGTCGTATTTGTTTGTAATATGGATCCCATTTTTCACCAAACCCACCTTCGCTTGGGTTCCAGTCACCCAAATTTATACGATACGCCTTTGTTGCTTCATTGTCGATTCCCATATCAACCTCATCAGCCATCGCTATGTATGGATGATACTGATTCCAGCTTGATCTCCAGGCCACAAACGGATCCGGGATAAATGCATAAGAACGGGCTAGCCAACCACGAGTTTCCTGACCATGGCTAAAAACATATTCCAAGTCTCTCATTTCGGTAGGCTCCTCTATATAGTCACAAGCACCGAATCCTAATAAGAATGGAATTATTATGATGAGTTTTTTCAAAGTTTTCATAATTGATTAATTATTTAAAATGTTAATTCTAGACCAATATTTATATTCTTCATCATCGGATATTTCATTCCGTTATTCGTTCCTAACTCAACATCCCATAGCTTGAATTTGCTGAATGTTAAAATATTGTTTGCCAAGACATAGAAACGTAATTTCTGGATTCCTCTTTTCTGAATCAACGATAGAGGTAATGAATATCCCAATTCAATATCTTTCATGCGAAGAAAAGACATATCTTTTTGCCACCAGGTTGAATTTACATAGTTGTGACTGTCTTTATAGTCTCTCATGCGAGGGAAGAATACATCCTGACGCGGATTTTTTTCGGTCCATCTGTCGAAAATAACATCTTCATACAAATTTCCTTTTTGAATTGTGCGGGCAAAAGGCAGGAAACTATCATCATTAATCATCCGTGTTGTATTTGCCACCCCTTGGAAACGGACTCCAAAATCGAAATTTTTATATGCAACATTGACTCCAAATCCATAGACAATTTCCGGTAACTCAGTATATCCAATTGCAGTTTTATCATTATCGTTAATATAACCATCTCCGTTGATGTCTACATATTTTATATCACCCGGTTTAAGGTCTGAAAAGAATGTAGGAACAGCATATTGCTGCAATAGATTACCATTGGCATCGAAATCAGATGCTTCGTACAATCTTTCGGCTACTAGCCCATACTGCTGTCCAAAACGATGGCCTGTTTCGTATAAATTATCGAATTGAACTTCGGGTTCATCTATTTCTACCATTTTGTTACGGGCATACGTGAATGTACCTCGTGCGGAAATACGGAAATCTGCGAACTGCTTGTCAAAAGAAAGGCTCAGATCAACTCCTTTGTTTTGCATCTTTCCATAATTGACAAATGGCTGCTCGTTGAATCCTGCCGTTCCAGGAATAGTACGACGGCTGACAAGAATGTCTCGTCTCGAATTGAAGAAATAATCAATATTTAACTCTAACATATTAAATAAGCCGATTTCGAGTCCGATGTCGCGTTTTGTTTCAGTTTCCCATGTAAGATTATTGAATCCAAAGTGTCCTTCCATTAATCCGCCAAATGAGTTGGATGAACCCGGAAGCCCGAAATCATAGCCACCATCGTCTCTTATTTCGGTTATGTAAGCAAATCGCCTGCCGCTGGAAAATTGATCATTTCCGACTTCTCCAAACGATCCTCTGATTTTCAACTTATTGACAGTCTTAGCTAATGGTTGCCAGAAGTCTTCTTCTGATACAATCCAACCTAGAGCAAAAGCAGGGAAGAAACCAAAACGTTTACCTTTTGCAAAATTTTCAGACCCGTTGTATCCCATATTAAACTCGGCCAAATAGCGACCTTTATAGCCATAGGTTGCTCTTGCAGCTATACCTTGATATTTATAGGGGATTACACCATATTCGTTACTCCCTTCTTTCACACCCTTAGTGCTATGGCTGTATAGGAATAAACCGCCTATTTGATGGTCGTTGAAAGTACGGTTATAAATCAATGATCCTTCGAGATAGGTACGGTAGGACATGTTGCTGTATACGGATTTATTCAAAAATGGACTTCCCGGGTCTACCTGAACTGCTACCAGATCATTGTTCGCATCGCGTGATGTAGCATACCATAGTTCAGGTGCGTATGTCTGCGTATACATATGCTCGGTCCAAACATCATATGCGTAAACCAGCTTACCTTCAAGCCCTTTGGTAACGAAATCAAGTTTTTGTACAATATTGGCAGTCGCATTGATATCGCTTGTAGTATATTTTTGTGTTCCATATTGTGTCAAAAGATTGTAAGGATTCAATCCTTTTTCCGAACCTGCTCCATAAGCGGCCAATCGTCCGTCAGAATATCTTTTAGGTATAAAATACGGAGGAACTTCCATCATCACATTCCATGCATAATCAGACGAGATATTGGGGCTGTTTTTTATTCTCATCTGCGATCCTAAATAAATGCCGACAGTAGTAGTAGGCGTAATATTAATATCCAGATTACTCCTAAAATTGACCTGATTTTGCGTAATGTTTGAATTCCAGTTCCGATCAGTGTCGGTTTCAAATAAGCCACTTTCGTTGTGATACGATGCTGAAACAAAATAACGTACTTTCGGAGCACCTCCTGTTATATTCAGATTGACACGCTGGTGGTGTGCCATGGGTTTCACTAACTCATCTATCCAATTTACATTCGGATACAAATCAGGATCAACATTGTCTATGGTATTGTTTATACGAGAAGGTGTGAACACTTCGCCATGGCCTGTTCTTAGTGATGCTTCATTGGCAATCTTCATATAATCCACAGCATCAACAAACTTAGGAAGCATAGTTGGTGCTTTAAATGATTTTTCAATATTAAAGCTGATTTGAGGTGGCGATACCTTTCCTTTTTTAGTAGTTATTATTATAACACCATTTGCACCTCTCACTCCGTAAATGGCAGTAGCAGATGCATCTTTCAATACCGAGAATGATTCTATTTCCTGAGGATCGATAGAATTAAAGCTACGTTCGACACCATCCACTATAATCAACGGATTACTTCCGCCTGCAAAAGTATTTATACCTCTAATCCAAAAGTCGGCATGATCGTTTCCAACTTCTCCTGAGCGTTGTACAGCTATCACTCCAGCCACATTTCCGGCCAACGATTGGGTAATAGCTGTTTTGGATGTACGGGCTATCGCTTCCGGCTTAATGGCCGATATAGCTCCAACGACACTTGCTTTCTTTTGTGCTCCATAACCGACTACAACCACTTCTGTCAGTTCTGTAGCTACAGGATTTAACTGTAAGTTGATGTCTTTCTTTCCTCCTACTTTTACTTCTTGTGTTTCATATCCCAAGAATCTAAAAACCAAGACGGCATCTTCGCTAGTCAGTTTGATACTGTAGCGACCGTCAAGATCAGTCATAGTTCCATTAGAGGTACCTTTCTCGGCAACGGTAACGCCAGGCATGGGTTCTTTTGCTTCGTCTAGTACGATTCCAAGTACTACTGTTCCTTCTTGGGCACTTAGCCGCATGAAAGAAAGAAATACCAATAATAAAAGACATAAATGCTTTCTTTTCATAATATAGACTTTAAATTAATATATGTGACAATAAATGTTTATAATTCCACTCTAGTGTATTGGTCTTTGATTTTAAATATACGTTTCTGCTGCTGAAAATAGATTTCGAGATCGAAATGAATATTACTGGTTATTTCCAGTGTCATTTTACCTTTTTCAGATTGGGTGGCTACCAGATCAATCGTCGAGCCCAAGAAGTGAATATTTTTCAACCCGTGTGTGGATTTTTGCGTAATATGCCATTCGATCTTTTTCTCGGGAGCGTTCAATCGTATTCCCAAAACATTCTCAATGAGCATAGAAATAGGAGCCAATCCTGTCCATCCTACAAAATCGGGCTGAACCATATGAATTCCCGAAGCATTCGTTGCCGGGATATACATATCTGGCGAATAAACTTCCCACAGCGTGTGTGTCTTGCCATATACTTCACTTATCGCATTCAGATATTTTTCAACCAGTTCGTTTGCCAAATTCTCATAATTGTTTTTGACTAAACCTTGTACAATCATGTAATTGGTCGGAGCCCAAACCCCACCTTTCCAATATTGCCCGCTAGGGTCATAGAACTCCTGATTGGCAGCCAATGTAGGAACTGGTACTTTTCGCCAGAAAAGATTAGGGTTTCTCAGATTACTTACTAATTTTTCAGTTCGTTCTTTATTACTTAGCTGTGCAAACATGGGCCAGAATGTGGCTACTGTGACCCATTTTGTTTGTACTCCATGCGGGTCCAAATCAAAATATAAGCCTTGTTTCTCATCCCACATCCATTTATTAATACGTTCCGATATAGTATCGGCTTTTAACTCATACATTTTAGTTTTCTTGGCATAACCTAACTCATTGCAGATATATGCTAAATCTTTGTAGAAAACACACATCTGAGAAGACATATCCACCCACCCTACATGGTCGATGGCAGAATGTTGGTCCCACCCGTCTCCTGGATGCGGACGTCCCATATCCCGGGGAGTATTGTCCATTCCACTGGCTTGTCCATTACTCCAATATAACTGGTGAGGTGTATCATTTCCCAGCCGATTGTTATCAATCCATTCTGCATACTTTTCCAAAACCGGAAGTATCAAAGCAAAACGCGATTTGTCGCCTGTCACTTTATAAGTCTCTATTTCGGCCCAACTAAATAACGGAGGGTTACAGGCTCTGGCATTGTCAACACCCAGCCCCCAATGATGATCTTCACCGTTGTCTTCGTTAATCACCCGGCAAATCATACCATCATCATGCTGTCGACAATAAAAATTGTCGTGCGAATTGATAAATGGGAAAATATGGTGTCCGTAGCGTCCGAACATGGCCATAAAATGTGTATCCCATTGATAAATTTGAGGACTAAGCGCTTCATCTATCCAGTTAGATACCAAAGGTGACCCCAAAGGCGGTTTTTGCAATCTGCTAAAAGCGATTTCCCAGGCCTTCCAATAAAGTTCCAACCATTCTTTTTTATCCAAGACAGGTTGAGGGAGAAGGTGTTTACTCTCAGCATAAGTTGGCAGTTCTCCTCCTTGGTATGTCTTTTTTGAAAAATATGCTCCCTGTCCAAATATTGTTATGCTGAAAGATAAAGCGGACAATAATAGTAATATTGATTTCATCATACCTCTACTTATTCAGCAAATGTTACTATACTTTTAGCCGGAAGGATATAAACGTCTCCGTCTTTCACCCCTTTAGATGGTCTAAGATCATCTCCTTCCATATCGGATGTAATATATGGAATTAGACTCCGACTCTTATCGTCACTGAATGAAAGCTTTATTTCCCGTTCCTCATCCGAATAGTTAATCATCACTACGACTAATTTCCCATCTTTGTTTAAATAGGCGGAAGACATAACATCTTTCAATTCATTGGTATCACCATTATCTCGAGACATACCTAAACGGATAGCTCCCGGACGTATAAACCGGCTATAATTACCAAAAGCCCACAACAATTTAGGAACATAAACATCGCCGTTGTTATAGTCATCGGTCAGATATAATAAACCATCTTTATATTCGAAAGGAGTTGCTCCCAACCACCAATGCCATGCTGATGCATTGGCAAATACCAAATCTGCATGCATAATACGAGCCACGTAAAGAGCTAATTTCATCGAGTAGTCGCGACCGCCGCCACCGACAGGTGTTCCATCATCGGCAGTACCTAAATCGTAATCGTTGCTCAATATGCAGAACTCTGTCTGCCAATACTTAATTCCTGTTTCTTTAACTTTTTGTCCTACTGCCTCACGAATCTGTCTCAATTCAGAATCTGTATCAACAGACCAATAAGAATGCGTGGCTAAAAGTTTAGCTACATTCGACTGGTCCAAAAGATTAGTTGATGATTTAGGCGAGAAAAAATATTCAGCTTTATTACCATATTTTTCATGATTAGGCATTCCTTCCGGAGCAGAGTAAACAAAATGAGGCTTCCCAGACTCAGGTATAACTACTTTGGTATCTAAACCATACTCTTTAAACTTAGTATTAACGGCTTTTGCTACATAAGCCACCTCATCGTTATTGGCATGACAGCTTTCGGTACCATCTGCTTCCCATTCCGGCTCATTCAACGGACAGACATAATTAAAGTCCACTCCGTGTTTTTCTTTTGTCCGTTTTACCAATTCTGCTAAATAGGTGGCAAAATCGGTAAGGTGTTCATCTTTCAAATTCAACTTATATTGAAGCTCTTGATCTCCTAAAGCATTGGTATAACCTGTTTTTGTCCAGTAATAAGGTGGTGAATTGCAAAATCCAAGAAATTGTTCGCACCCTCTTTCTTTAGCGGCCTTTACAAACCAAAATTGACCACCGACTTCTCCATCTAGTTCCATGTCATAATCACCGCTTTCGTTACGAATACAAGGCATATTATTCCATCGGGCCTCCGTCCCCGGATATGGCTTCTCCAAGCTTCCTGCTCCAAAAACCATTCGCCAAAGGGATAACCCTATTCCCTTCGGTTTCCCATTCTCATCTTTCTCCAAACTAAAAAGTAAATCTGCAATCTCATTTCGTTTATCTATCGGCCAATTTTTACCAACATGTCTGAAAGTCCATGCATCAGATGCACCGAAATTGTCAATTTCCTGATTCTTCTGATCGAAATGCACGTAATAAGTTCGCGATGTAGGGACATATTCGTGTACCTTTTTGCCATCATCTTCGCAACTTGTAAATAACACAAATGCAAAAAAATAAAAGAATGTCAATAGTGTTGTTTTCATAAATTATAAATATTTAATGGTGTAATTCACTCTCTACGTAGACAGAGTGATTTATTTGACAGCACAAAGATTGAAATTTATAAGTTAATTGTGATTCTTAAATTAAGCAATCATGGTATATAAATTCGGCAAAGCAATTTTTTGACTATAAAATGACGAAATTATCACTATCTTTGATTCAGAATAAAATCATGAGAAACATATGAAACGCATTTCTATCTTCTTGCTACTTTGTATAATATGTATTGCTTCTTTTGGCCAGTATTCCAATATTAAAAAATTGGGAATGGAACAAGGCTTATCCAGTAATTTTGTAATGGGAATTACCCAAGACGAGAAAGGCTTTATCTGGGTAGCTACCGAATCTGGTTTAAATAAGTTCGATGGTAAAAACTTTAAGGTATACAAAAAGAATATAGATAACGAAAATAGCCTTAGCGGTAATGAACTCAATGGAATATTATGTGATAAAAATACAATTTGGATAGCAACTCAGCGTTCCGGATTGAACGCTTTCGATTGTAATACGATGACATTCAGTCGATATGTAAATGATCCCACAAATCCACAAAGTATAGCCACTAATGACATTACAGATATTGCTCATTCTAAGGATGGCAATTTATGGATTTCTAGTTATTATAATGGGTTCAGTTACTTCAATAAAGAAACAAAAGCATTTAGACACTATAATATAAGTAATATAGAGGGGCTGGGCAGCAATAGAATATTAAGCATACAGGTAGATGTTAATGGTAAAATTTACTTGGGACATGAGAGTAAGGGCTTAAGTATAGTTGATATAAAAAGTAAAAAGGCAAAAAACTTCAAACATGACCCTAAAAATCCTAACTCTTTGCCTGGAGATCAAATAAAAGCAATCAGAATAGACCAAAATGGGTATGTGTGGTTAGGTAGCAATAATGGATTGTGTATGTTCAATCCTGAATCAGAGATGTTTACTACCTTCAAACATAGTCCGACAAAGAGCAACTCATTATTGGCTGATAATATTTTTGATCTGTTAATATCTTCTGACCAAAAGCTTTGGGTCGGTACTGAAAATGGTGGCATAAGTATACTTGATCTAAAAAAAATGATGTTCATAACCCCAGAAACAGCTGTGTTCAGAAATATTAGATATAAAGATAACGAGGAAGGTATTTCTAACTCTACCGTTAGATGCATATTTGAAGATTCCTTTCATAATATTTGGATAGGGACTTATGGCGGAGGTGTAAATTTTATAAGCAATATTGAAAATTATTTCAATAAATGGATTTATTCTCCAATACCGGGAGGAGTCAACAATTTAAGCAACAAAGTGGCATGGGGGATTTGCTCAGATGCTCAAGATAATATATGGATAGGAACCGATGGCGGGGGTATTGATGTATTTGAAAATGGCATAAATGTTAGAAATTTTTCTACCGGCAACACTATACTTAAAAGTAATGCTATTCTCTCGGCAATAAAAGATTCAAATAATAATCTATGGTTTGGCACTTATAGAGGGGGACTATATTTCTATGATTCTAAAAAAAAGCAATTCGAATACATAAACTTAGACAACAATTCTCAATTGGATATCAGGTGTTTATTTGAAGATCGGTCACGGAATCTGTTTATCGGGACACATAACGGATTGTTTAAATATAATTTGACTTCAAAAAAAATAGATTCCTATTACGCAGGAAGTTCATCAATACATGAGAACGATATACGGTCGATAACACAAGATGACAAAGGGAATTACTGGATTGGTACATATGGAAACGGAATAGGGGTATATAATCCGGACCTTAAATTAATAAAACTAATAAATAATCAGAATGGCTTATTCTCCAACACAATAAATAATCTATATAAAGCATCGGATCATACTATCTGGGCTGCTACCGGAGAGGGACTAATTAAATTTGAGAATTCCGATTATAATTCTTTTAAAATTTTCTTAGAAAAAGATGGTTTACCTAATAATACAATTAAAGCTATTACTGAGGATAAGAACAATATGCTATGGTTTAGCTCGAATGGAGGGATAACGAGATATGCTATAACAGAAAATCGTTTTTATAACTACAACCATCTTGATGGTGTTCCTATGGGCGATTTTATGGGAGGGTCCGTAACTTCGGGAAAAGACGGAACTATTTTTTTCGGATCGCAAGATGGAATTTGCTATTTCAATCCATCGGCAAATCAATCTGAAATGGTTTTACCTCCAACTGTTATTACCGAATTCATTCTTTTGAATAAACAAAATTTGGCAACCGAAACTTTTACAGAAAAACATGTAGAGGAAAAAATAAGTTTATCTTACTCTCAAAATTCGTTTAAAATATCGTTTAATGAGTTGAACTTTGCTTTGAATGATAAAGTTGAATTTGCTTATCAACTGAAAGGGTTAGATAACAACTGGTACAATCTGCACGGCGACAACTCTGCCATTTTCCGCAATCTGGCTCCCGGAACTTACGAGTTTGAGGTAAAAGCCCGACTTCGCAATACCGATTGGCCTAAAAATACCTTATCATCTATAACAATTGATATAGCTCCGCCGTTTTGGCTATCATGGTGGGCAAAACTAATCTATTTGGTATTGTGCCTGTTATTATTTTTATATTTGATTAAAGCATACAAACGAAAATTAAAAGAAGAGAACGCTCTCTTTTTAGACAAGCAAAGTTTAAAAAGAGAACAAGACCTCAATAATGAAAAACTGCGATTCTATACCAATGTTACTCATGAACTAAGAACTCCATTAACTCTGATATCGGGGCCATTGGAAGATATAATGAGCGACTCGGAATTGCCCAAGAAATTTACATCTAAGATTAAATCGATCATTCAAAATACCTCAAAATTATTGGATTTAGTAAACCAGATATTGGAATTTAGGAAGATAGAATCTCAAAATAAACGCTTATGTGTTTCACTTGATAATATGAGTGTGTTAATTCGTGAAATAGGGGAGAAATATAAAGATTATGTTGAAAGCAAAGGAATTGCTTTTGAAGTTTATTCAGAAGATCAAGTGATATTCGTTTTTGATGCTGAAGTAGTGATTACCATAGTTGAAAACCTCGTTTCTAATGCTGTTAAATATACAGACAAAGGTTTCATTAAGCTGACTTTAAACACTAGCAATGAGAATGGAATAAAATATGTAAATATAGAAGTAGAGGATACAGGCTATGGTATATCAGAAGAGAATCAACCACGAATTTTTGATCGTTATTATCAAGTGGAAAGTAATAAACACACATCCTCCGGAACAGGTATTGGTTTAGCATTAGTGGAGAGTTTGGTCAAATTACACGATGCTGAAATATTTGTATCAAGCACCTTGGATGTTGGTTCTAAGTTCAAAGTTAGATTCAGGTTTGAAAACGAATACCCTGATGCGATATATCTTAATTCAGAGAATAAAGCGAAAGAGATAGAAACAGAATTTGAGCAGAACGAAAAAGACAAAAAGAATAAAATTCTTATTCTGGTGGTGGAAGACAACATTGAAATACAAGAGTATATAAAAGATTCGTTGGCAGATAAATATAATATAGAAACAGCGACAAATGGCAAAAGTGGTATAGATGAAGCATTCAGGTTAATCCCGGATGTAATCATAAGCGATATTACTATGCCGATAAAAGATGGATTTGAACTCTGTAAAACATTGAAGGAAGATATCAGAACCAGCCATATTCCAATAATACTACTTACTGCTAAAGATTCACTGCAAGATAAGACTACAGGTTATTCTTTAGGTGCGGATTCGTATATAACCAAACCTTTCAATGGCAAATTATTGCTCAGTAGGGTTGAAAATTTAATTGAAAAGAAGCAAAAAACATCAAAAATCATTTCTCTAAATACTGAAAATAAAAGAAACGAATATATTGAATCATTGAGCAATTTAGATAATGAATTTCTGAAAAAGGTCACTGATATAATCATTAAGAACCTTGATTCTGAAAAAATTGATGTTGTTTTCCTCGCCGACCAAATGAATATGAGTCATTCATCTTTTTATCGTAAAATAAAAGCCTTGACAGGAATGACAGCAAATGAATTTCTCAGAAAAATAAAGATCCGTAATGCTGAGGAATTACTCATCACCGGAAAATACACTATTTCAGAAGTAGCTTACTCTGTAGGTATGAGTAGTATGGCTTATTTTAGGCAATGCTTTAAGGAGGAGTTTGGCATCTCGCCTTCCGAATACCTCAAACAACTAAAAAAATAAAATTAGAGCACTGTTTTTTTTAAGTTCTATAAATGACACTAGTTAAAAAGTATAATGGCTACCAAGGTTCAGACAATAGGCAACTCGTACATCAGGAATAATTGCTGAAAAGGCTTGAATGGTCATATTACGGTAGGGATTAAGTATACTAAATTTGTAAATGTAATGAATTAAGATGTAATACTTATTGAGCGTTTGCCCTGGGGAAGGGTAAAGAATTTATAAAAAGAAAGAAAAAGTTTGCCGTTCCCTTAAGAATAAACATCTTTGTAACCGTGGTTACAGTAACCACAGTTACTAATATAATTCACTGACTATGAGGTTTTATAACAGAGAAGAAGAACTAAAAGAGCTAAAACGAATTCAGCAATTGGCATTTGAGGAAAGTTCAAGAATGACAGTCGTTACTGGTCGCCGTAGAATTGGGAAGACAAGCCTCATCATGAAAGCCGTTGAAAAGACTCCCACTGTCTACTTATTTATAGGGCGCAAAAATGAAGCAACCTTGTGCGAAGAATTCATCCCACTTATCGCACAAGCCCTACAAATCTTTGTTCCGACAGAAATCCGAAGTTTCCGAAACTTATTCCAATACCTAATGCAGCTTTCGACACAACGGACTTTCAACCTGGTTATTGATGAATTTCAGGAATTCTATACTATTAATGAATCCATATTCAGCGATATGCAAAATATTTGGGACCAATATCGGAAGTCCTCACACATGAATTTGATTGTCAGTGGTTCCATCTATTCTCTTATGCAAAAAATTTTCCAAGACAACAAAGGACCACTCTTCGGAAGAGCTGATAACATAATCAAGCTGTCAGCCTTCAGTCTCTCTGTTCTAAAAGAAATCATGCATGAATATGCCCCGACACATTCGAATGATGATCTTTTAGCACTTTATACTTTTACTGGCGGGGTGCCTAAATACGTGGAACTTTTTTGCGACAACCATACGCTTCACGTGGAAAGCATGATCCATTTTATGGTTCGCGATGAAACAATGTGTTTGTCATTGGAAGATATGTAGTACATAGTTAGGCACGGATGACAGGTTTTCTATGAGATCAGTCCCCATCACCTGTATTCCGTGCCCAATTATCATTGTTGGTTCTCTTCCCGATCTGTCCGGATAAACTCCAGGAGTCGTTCTACCGCCTCTTCTTCAGGAATATTCTTCTCTACACACACCTTGCCTTTATAAAGACTGATTTTACCTCGTCCGGCACCTACATAACCGTAGTCAGCATCCGCCATCTCACCGGGACCATTCACGATACAGCCCATAATGCCGATCTTCAAGCCTTTCAAATGTGAAGTGGCTGCCTTGATACGGGCAATTGTTTTCTCCAAGTCGTAAAGCGTACGGCCACAACCGGGACAAGAGATATACTCCGTCTTTGAAGTACGGGTACGTCCCGCCTGCAAGATTCCGAAAGCCGTCGCATCAATTACCGCATGACTGAGGTTGCCTTGATTGAATATAAAGATTCCGTCACAAAGCCCGTCAAAGATCAGAGCTCCCATGTCGGCCGCAGCTTTTATCTGCAAATCCTCCGCATCATCCTCCACATAATGCTGGAAGAAAACAACCGGATTTTGCAGCCCTTCTGTCATCAGTTGATGTACCAACGCACGATGTTCGCCCAAACGGTTCGGATGGTTGCTTTGAGAGACGACAACCACTTCGGGATGTTGTTTCAGACAGGCAATCACTTCATCCGTCTGTGCCATATAAGGCATAAACAGGAATTTGAGTTCTGCATTACATCCTCCCATCAACGGCAGTTGCTGATGATTATAAGCAGGCCAAGTACCGGCTTCTCCGTTCCATACATCCGCATCAAGAATATAGTCCACACCTTCTTCCCGTTGTTCGGGCAAAGCACGTCCGGCATAAATATAGTCCGGAGTAAATTGCGGATTCACTTCGGTCTTCCCGTCCATACGGTCGGCAATGACCACAGGCACGTGTTCACCTCCTATATTGCGGACAGCCCGCGTCTTACGGCGTTCGGGCGACAAATAGTTAAATCCAGGCGCTTCCAGTCCGGGAATATAAGGATGATTCCGCCTCAACAGGATATAGTCCACCAACTTACGGGCAACAGGAATTTCCGCTTCGGGAGCTTCGCTCAAAGATACCCGTATAGTATCCCCCAGTCCGTCGGCCAACAGCGCACCAATGCCGAGAGCGGACTTGATACGTCCGTCCTCACCGTCTCCGGCTTCTGTTACTCCGAGATGCAACGGGAAAGCCATCCCTTCTTTCTCCATCACAGCTACCAACAGACGAACGGTTTTCACCATGACAACCGTATTGGACGCTTTGATGGAAATAACCACATCGGTAAAGTTCTCATCAACACAAATGCGAAGAAACTCCATACAAGACTCTACCATGCCTTCGGGCGTATCACCATAACGGGACATGATGCGGTCGGACAAAGAGCCGTGATTCACACCGATACGGATAGCCGTATGATTCTCTTTGCAGATATTCAGAAAAGGCACAAAGCGGTCATGAATTTTTTGTATTTCCTGCGCATACTCCTCGTCGGTATATTCCAGCTTCTTAAAAGTACGTGCAGCGTCTACATAATTCCCCGGATTGATGCGTACCTTTTCCGCATATCGGGCTGCCACATCGGCAACTTTCGGATTAAAGTGTACATCGGCAACCAACGGAACCATATATTCCTGACTGCGCAAACCGATATTAATATTTTTCAGGTTCTCCGCTTCCTTGATACCTTGCGTCGTCAGACGGACATACTCACCGCCCGCGTCGACAATACGTTTCGCCTGTTCCACACAAGCCTGCGTATCCTGCGTAGACGTATTGGTCATCGACTGGATACGAATAGAATTGGGGCCACCCAACGGTACGGCCCCAATATTCACTTCGGTAGTTTCCCTCCGAAAATAATTGAATAGATCCATTAGTTCGTTTTATATTCAAACTTGACTTCTTTCAGTTCTTCGTTTGCTTTTACGATTTTCTTTTTCAGTCCTTCTTTGTAAGCTGCAAATGCTTCCGCCAGCTTTTCATCACTCAAAGCAAGCATCTGAATGGCCAGAATAGCCGCATTCATCGCTCCGTTGATAGCAACAGTGGCTACAGGAATGCCCGGAGGCATTTGAATGATGGAATAAAGTGCGTCCACACCATCGAGCACGGAGCCTTTCACCGGCACTCCGATTACAGGAAGTGTAGTGTTAGCCGCGATTACACCGGGAAGGGCGGCAGCCATTCCGGCAGCAGCGATAATTACTTTAATGCCACGAGTACGGGCATTCTTAGCAAACTCTTCCACAGCCTCAGGCGTGCGGTGAGCGGAAAGTGCGTTCATTTCGAACGGTACATGCATATCATTCAGCAGTTGTGCGGCCTTTTCCATAACTGGAAGGTCGGACGTACTGCCCATGATGATACTTACAATTGGAGTCATATTTTTAATGTTTAATTTATCCGTTAATCACTTCTTTATACCCTTCCGCATCCAGCAAGTCTTCTACCGCCTTCACATCAGCAGGTTTCATCTTAATCAGCCAACCCTCGCCGTATGGGTCTTTGTTCACCAGTTCCGGGTTCTCTTCCAGCGCTTCATTCTGTTCCAGCACCTCACCTGCTACCGGCAGGAAAAGATCGGAAATTGTTTTCACTACTTCGATAGTTCCGAAAACCTCACCGGCTTCCAGCGACTCACCGACCGTCGGTATGTCCACAAACACAATATCGCCCAATTGCTCCTGAGCATAATCGGTGATACCTACGTATGCAATGTCTCCTTCTACGCGTATCCATTCATGTTCGTTCGTGTACTTCAAATTCTGTGGAAAGTTCATAATAATTAGTTTTTAGGATTTATACTGTTTTAAAATAAAAATACTCGAAATAAGATATTACTCACCGGATGAAGCACCAAAAGGGCGCATACCAAGCCGACCGTAAAACCGGAAATGACCTCTCCCAGCGTATGATGTCCCAGAATGATACGGGCAGAACCCAGCACACCGGCTATCAATATAAACAGGCACAGCCACCCTACCGGGTTATAACCGAACAAGGCGCTAAAGGAAACCAATCCGCCTATCACTCCGCCTATGCCCGCCATGTGCTCGCTCAGTTTCCATCTCAGATTTACTGCTATACAAATGATGGAGACTACGAGAGAAGCCAGAATAATGCCGGTCATGTACCAAGGCAGATTCAGCCTACGCATCATCAGCAGGCAGAATACATACGAAATGATAGTCAGCAGGATAGGCACAAAACGTTTCTTCCGTTCGCCCAACTCCTGACGGGCAAAACCATTGATCTTGCGGAACAGAAAGATGGTTATAGTGGGAGTCAATATAGTAAAGCAATAGACAATTCCCAATACAATCAACTTATATACCATCGGCATGATACGGAGATAAGAAAACAGGAATAACACCAGAAATGACAAAAACGGAATAGAAAACGGGGTAAACACCATCGAAGTGACTCTTGCCACCTGCAACATTGTCTTATCCGCTATGATATGCTCTTTCTCTCTGTCCATTATCAATTATCTATTAATCAATTATTTTCTAAGTCTTGCCACCGGAATATTCAACTGCTGACGGTATTTCGCCACTGTCCGACGTGCAATAGGGTAGCCTTTTTCTTTCAGTATGTCCGCCAATTCATCATCGGTCAACGGTTTCTTCTTGTCTTCTCCGTCGATACATTCTTTCAAAATCTTACGAATTTCGCGGACAGACATCTCTTCCCCGTCTTCCGTCGTATATCCGTCGCTGAAGAAGAACTTCAACGGATAAATACCGAAATTGGTCTGCGCATATTTACTGTTGCTGACACGGGAAATGGTTGATATATCCAGTCCCGTACGTTCGGCCACATCTTTTAGAATCATCGGTTTCAGCAGGGATTCGTCCCCTTCGAGAAAGAAAGGACGCTGCAGGTCGATGATAGCCTGCATAGTAGTCATCAACGTATTCTGCCGCTGTTTGACCGCATCTATAAATCCTTGCGCCGCATCCATCTTCTGTTTCAGAAACATCATCGCTTCTTTGGACTCTTTGGACTGGTTGGCCTTATTCTTGGTATGTTCCTCCACCATCTCCGTAAAATCACGGCTCATACGAAGCTCCGGAACATTACGATTATTAAGGCTGACATTGATAGTACCGTCATCATATGTTTCTACGATGAAGTCGGGGACTATCTGCTGGAGGTTCCTCCCGATAGCCTCTCCCAAAGAAGCTCCCGGACGGGGATTCAACTTTGTAATCTCACTGATAGCTTCATTGAATGTTTCTTCATCAACATCCAGCTTTTTTATAATCTTTTCCCAATGCTTCCGGGTAAATTCTTCATAACAATCTCTGATGATGCGTTCTTCGATATCCAATATAGGAGCAGGATTCATCCCTTCTTCCTTCTTCCGGCGGATCTGTATCAACAGACATTCTTGAAGATCACGTGCTCCGATACCTGCCGGATCGAAATCCTGCAAGATGCAGAGTGCTTCTTCCAGCTCCTCTTCCGTAGATTCTATACCGGCATAAATAGCCAGTTCATCACAAATACTTTCCAAAGATTTGCGGAGCAGGCCGTCATCGTCCAACGAGCCGATCAGGTATTCCACCAGTTCATGCCGGTGTTCTGTCAAATTGCGTTCACGAAGCTGCTCTTTCAGTATTTCGTAAAAAGAGGTAGAGTCGGAGAACGGAATATCTTCCGCCTGCTCGTCTTTAGATCGGTTGTTCTCTTGCAGTTTGTAGTCGGGAATATCGTCTTCGGTGAGATAATCACTCAAAGAATCGTATTCGTTGGCATCATTCTCCATACCCTCCCCGGAAGTGTCACCATCGGAATATTCATCTGCGACATTCTCTTCTTTGCCCTCCTCAAGTGCCGGGTTTTCAAGCAGTTCAGCATGGATACGGTCTTCCAGCTCTACTGCAGGAAGCTCCAACAGTTTCACGACTAGAATCTGCTGAGGCGAGAGCGTTTGGATTTGCTGTTGCGCCTGCGATTGTATTTGACGGGAACCTTGTGCCATATTCGTTTTTGCTTTCTACTGTTTCTCGCTACAAAAGTAACTTTTTAACTAGAGATTACACAGATTAGGGAGATAATTTTTAATCCTATAACACAAAAATCGTTATCTTTGTTGCACGAACTTAAAATTAGAACAATATGTTTGCCAAAGAAACGTATATGCAGCGAAGAGCCCTGCTGAAAAAGAAATTAGGCTCCGGAGTTTTGTTATTTCTAGGAAATGACGAGTGCGGACTAAATTACGAAGATAACACCTTCCGCTATCGTCAGGATTCTACTTTCCTTTATTATTTCGGACTGTCATGTGCAGGACTTTCGGCAATAATCGATATTGACGAAGACAAGGAAATTATTTTCGGTGATGAATTATCAATTGATGCCATCGTGTGGATGGGGTCACAACCTACACTACAAGAAAAATGCGAACGGGTGGGCGTGGCTAACTTACTGCCATCCGCAGAAATTGTCAGCTATCTCCATAAATGTGTCCAGAAAGGGAAGTCAGTACATTATCTGCCTCCTTACCGTCCCGAACATAAGCTAAAACTGATGGATTGGCTGGGTATTCCCCCTGCACATCAGGAAGGTTCCGTTCCATTCATCCGCGCCGTAGTAGCCCAGCGGAACTATAAATCGGCAGAAGAAATCGTAGAGATAGAAAAGGCTTGCAATGTGACTGCCGATATGCATATCACCGCCATGAAAGTACTTCGTCCGGGTATGTATGAATATGAAGTGGTGGCGGAAATGAACCGGGTAGCGGAATCCAATAACTGCGAACTTTCTTTCGCTACAATCGCTACCATCAACGGACAAACTTTGCATAACCATTATCACGGCAATAAAGTAAAACCGGGTGATCTGTTTTTAATAGATGCCGGTGCGGAGGTTGAATCGGGATATGCAGGAGATATGTCATCTACCATTCCTGCCGACAAGAAATTCACGCCCCGCCAACGGGAAGTCTACGAGATACAGAATGCCATGCATCTGGAATCGGTTAAAGCACTCCGACCGGGCATTCCTTATATGGATGTATACGAATTGTCCGCCCGTGTCATGGTTGATGGAATGAAAGCTCTCGGACTGATGAAAGGTAATACGGAAGACGCTGTTCGCGAAGGTGCGCACGCCTTGTTCTATCCGCACGGATTAGGCCACATGATGGGGCTGGATGTACACGACATGGAAAATCTGGGAGAAATATGGGTAGGCTACAACGGTCAGCCGAAAAGTACGCAGTTCGGCCGTAAGTCACAACGCCTTGCCATACCTCTGGAACCTGGATTTGTACATACGGTAGAACCGGGTATATACTTTATTCCGGAATTGATCGATATGTGGAAAGCGGAAAAGAAATTTACCGATTTCATCAACTACGACGTAGTGGAAACTTATAAAAATTTCGGCGGTATCCGCAATGAAGAAGATTATCTGATTACCGAAACCGGCGCCCGTCGATTAGGCAAGAAGATTCCTTTAACGCCAGAAGAGGTGGAGGCTTTGCGATAATTGTTCACCACAGATTACACGGATTAACACAGATTAGATTAATGCATTGATTATCAATGTCTATTTTATTATCTGTGTTAATCCGTGTAATCTGTGGTGAAAATGACTTCAATCATCCCAATCGGATAAAGGTAATACTTTCTTTCCATACCACCTCATCCAGGCATACGCCTTCCTTTTTCTAAGATAAAGTGTATCACCACAATTCTCCAGTGCCTCCCAATCAAAGACAGAGTGAGAGCGGAAGGACTTCTCCAACCAATAAAAGATGTGGTAAGTCGCAAAGGGAAGCAACATCCACCACCATGAGAAGAACAACGACAGGACCAAAGCGGGTAGCAACGTCAACAAGAAGCATTCCCAGAACTGCCTTGCATGGATTCTGACTTCCATATCTTCCCAAATCTCCAAATATTTATATCGGGTAAAAAAAAGACCACCCAACATAAAACAATGCTTCTTTCCTTTTCTTAAGAACCATTTTGCCAAAAGATTATTATAAAAAATCATACTCTTACTATTTTTGTATATAATCTACTTAACAGAATATGAAATCAAAGGTTTAGGCTTTTAGCGTTTAATATCATTATACACACCCTCTTCCCACTTAATATTTAAAGCTGCTTCCCCCAAGAAATTCGCGAAGCAAAGAAGTCGGCGGAATTTCCTTATCCTGTACGGGAACGAAATATTTGATAAACTTCAATAACCGATAAGCCTCGCAATATTCGGGACAATTACGCGGTACTCCCATCAATATAGGCTCGGCATGGAGACGAAGCACGGCAAACTCGAAAAGCAGTGCCGAGTTAAACATTACATCTGCATTTTCCTGATAAGGGAAGATCCACTTGTCTTCACCCGCACGCACACTAGGCCAACGCGAGATTGTCTCACGGGCAGAATATCCCCGATAATTGAAATCACGGATAATACGGCGTAACAAACGATTGTCCGTTGTCGGAATCCAGTTGTGGTCGTCCAACGAAATGGTCGTCAACGCAGAAACATAAATCTTGAACTTCCGTTCTGCCGGAATATGAGGAGTAAGTTCGGGATTTAAGGCATGAATACCTTCCAGGATTAATATCGTATTATCTTTAATTTTCAGTTTATCACCCTTATACTCTTTCTTTCCGAGTGAGAAGTTAAAACGGGGAAGTTCCACCTCCTCTCCACGAAGCAATGCCTGCAACTGCCGATTAAACAGTTCCAAGTCGAGCGCGTAAAGCGATTCATAATCATAGTTTCCGTTCTCATCCAACGGCGTATCTTCACGGTCTACAAAATAATTATCGAGAGAAATAGGATATGGCTTTAACCCGTTCGTCATAAGCTGAATAGAAAGGCGTTTGCTGAAAGTAGTCTTTCCCGAAGAAGATGGTCCGGCTATCAGCACCAGTTTCACCCGGTTTCCGTTTTCTCCCCGATGGAAGATGGTATCGGCAATCTGAGCAATCTTCTTTTCCTGCAATGCTTCCGCAACGTTTATCAAATCCGTCGCGTGTCCTACTTCACATGCCAGATTGAAATCACCCGCATTGTTAAGCCCCATGATATAGCTCCAATTCAGATATTCCTTAAAGACATCCAGCATCTTCTCCTGCTTCACGACATCTTCCAAGACTTCCGGATTCTCACGGCTCGGAATGCGAAGAAGTAATCCATCGTAATATTTCACAATGTCGAACAGTTTCAGATACCCGGTGCTGGGCAACAGATTACCATAGTAATAATCGACCGTATCTCCCAACGTATAATAATAGGTATAGAGAGAGCCGGAAGTTTCGAGCAATCTGACCTTATCATTCATTCCCCGTTCGCTGAAAATACGCACAGCCTCAGTTGTATGGCATTCAATGCGATGATAAGGAATATCCTCAGCAATAATTTCCTGCATACGCTGCTTGATACGCATCACGTCTTCCAGCTCCACAGGACGCCCGATCCGCAAATTGCAGAAATATCCTTTTGAGACAGGGTGCTCTACAAACAATTTTCCTTCCGGGAACAATTCCGTGACAGCCTTGAACAGTACAAAGCAAAGCGAACGGACATAAGTCCGCATACCGGACTGGTCACGCACATCCAGAAACTCTATGTCCTTATTATTATAGACTCTGAAATTAAGCCCTTCAGATCGGTTATTGACTTTGGCGCTAACCACCTGGTAAGGAAAATTAAGATTAAAACCGTAATAAATATCCAAAAGTGAGCTCCCGATAGGGAATTCTTTAGAAATATTATTATTTTTGCAACATATTTGTAACATCTGTTTCATCGAGTTCGTTAAAAGGTGAATAATTTGGGACTAATATACTTATAATCAGATTGAGAACAAATAACCATTAAAAATATTATAGATGGAATATTCTTTTTATGATTTTTTAAAGCTCATAGGCTCATTAGGACTCTTCCTTTACGGAATGAAGATCATGAGCGAGGGCTTACAAAAGGTCGCGGGTGACAGGCTACGAAGTATCTTGACTGCAATGACTACCAATCGGGTAACGGGTGTTTTAACAGGTGTGCTAATCACAGCCCTTATCCAGTCCTCTTCAGCAACGACTGTAATGGTCGTAAGTTTCGTTAATGCAGGACTGCTCACTCTTGCCGAATCCATCAGCGTCATTATGGGCGCCAATATCGGTACTACCGTAACCGCCTGGATTATTTCTATTTTCGGATTTAAGGTTGACATGGCCGCATTCGCCCTTCCACTTCTGGCCATTGCCCTTCCGCTTATCTTCTCAGGCAAAAGCAACCGCAAATCCATCGGTGAATTCATTTTCGGTTTCTCTTTCTTATTTATGGGACTTTCTTACTTGAAAGCCAATGCTCCCGACTTGAACGCCAATCCGGAAATGCTTGCCTTTGTACAGAACTATACGGATATGGGATTTTTCTCCATCCTCCTGTTCTTATTCATCGGTACTATACTGACCATGATCGTACAGGCCTCCGCCGCTACGATGGCAATCACGCTAATCATGTGTGCCAACGGCTGGATCAGCCTGGAATTGGGAGCTGCCCTCGTATTGGGTGAAAATATCGGAACAACCATCACCGCCAATCTCGCCGCATTGACAGCCAACACACAGGCTAAGCGGGCAGCATTGGCACATTTTGTATTCAATGTATTCGGTGTTATCTGGGTGCTGATTATTTTCCATCCTTTCATGCAGATGGTTAACTGGGTAGTAGACACTTTCTTCCAAAGCAGCGATCCGGAAGTCGCCATCTCCTACAAATTGTCAGCTTTCCACTCTATCTTCAACATCTGTAACGTATGTATCCTGATATGGGGTGTAAAATTGATTGAACGTACCGTATGCGCTCTCATACACCCGAAAGAAGAGGACGAAGAACCACGATTGCGCTTCATCACCGGAGGTATGCTTTCCACTGCAGAGCTCTCTATACTTCAGGCACGTAAAGAAATCCATCTCTTTGCAGAGCGTACCCATCGTATGTTCGGTATGGTTCAGGATCTGTTACATACGGAAAAGGATGATGACTTCAACAAGCTGTTTAGCCGGATAGAAAAATATGAGAATATCAGTGACAACATGGAACTTGAAATTGCCAATTATCTGAATCAGGTTTCTGAAGGACGCCTAAGTTCAGAAAGTAAATTGCAGATACGTGCCATGTTGCGGGAGGTGACGGAAATCGAAAGTATTGGTGACAGTTGTTATAATCTGGCACGCACTATCAACCGTAAACGCCAGACCAATCAAGACTTTACCGAGAAACAATATGAGCATATCCATTTCATGATGAAGCTGACTGACGATGCGCTCGCGCAGATGATCGTAGTGGTGGAAAAACCGGAACATCAGAGCATCGACATCAACAAGTCGTTCAACATTGAGAATGAAATCAATAACTACCGCAACCAACTGAAGAACCAAAATATTCTGGACGTAAACAACAAAGAATATGATTATCAGATGGGAGTTTACTATATGGATATTATCGCCGAATGCGAGAAACTGGGTGACTATGTGGTAAATGTGGTAGAAGCCAGCAGTGATGTAAAAGAGAAGAAAGCTTCTTAAAAAGAGATTAATTGAACCATAAAAAGAGGAGAATCGGCAATACATATGAGCCATTGATTCTCCTTTTTTATTTTCAAAATTACCCTTCTAATACTTGATATAGAGTATTTATACAAGAATCAATCATTTTTAATAACTTGGCACTGTCCATAATTTTATGTAAATAAAATATTTAATAGTGCCAATAGCCTCAAATGGATATAAAATGAAAGCACAAGTATTAGAGGGGCAAAATTGGGTTAAAAAGCCGGGGGCGGACTCTCGGTTCGACCCCGGCAAGGAATTTTCTTATGCTATTGCTATTTGAAGAAATGGAGAACTGTTACTTTTTCATGACGATGTAACCGTAGTCAATGTTTTCGTTCTCTATGTCAACCTTAGCAAAGAGAACGGCGATAGCTTCGGCATCATCGCGTACTATTTGTGCTTGATAGCCGGGATATGATTGCGAATCTTCGAAAGCGTAAACATAGTGGAATGTACAACCATTTACCGTTTCACCCACAGTAGCAGTTTCGGGATATTCTATGACAGCTTGCCCATAACAATACCAGCTGCTACCGTATTCCCAACCAACCTTACAAGTGCTGTTCTCTGTCGCTTCACCGGTATAATGAGTTCCAGAGTTAATATAGTAATCCCAGTAGCTCGGACGAGGTCCTGTTAGACCGGCAACCTCTATATTGCAATAGTCGGTAGTGATTTCTTTTATTATGGCAATACGTTCGGGGGTGAATACATCAAACGATGCTTTCACAGTAACCGTTACCTCTGCAGTGCAATTCGACTGGTCTCTTACGGTCACGATGCCGGTGTACTCTTCTTTGGACGCGGTGGCGCGTACAATTACTTTGGCTGTTTCGTTTCCTTCATTGTCGACTGTAGAACTGATTTCAGCTCTAATGCGCTCATCGCCTGATTCTACAGAGTAACCGCCATTGCCAAGTACCACTTCAATCTGATTGTTCGACTCGGTTTTGCCTAATAGACAATTGAAGTCGAGCGTCTGCATATTGAGTACCAACTCGTCGGTTGTATAGACCTGTATAGGGAGTCGTTTGTAGTGACCGCCCGCATCGGATACAACGATATGGGTTGAACCGTTATGGAAGCCCTCAACAAATACTTCACCGTTTTCAATGGTGGCTTTCGCTACGTTTTCGTCCAAAGAAAACGCGTTATATTGACCTTCACCCGCTGCAACAGGAATCAAGGTTTTGTTTTCTTCACCGATTTTCACACGTAGTGCATCCACGCCGAAAGTCAGTTCCGAATTTACGATTTTGTCGTCGTCATCGTTGCTACATGAGGCAAGATAGCCGCATGAAGTAGCAAGTACCAAACTGATAATATAGTATTTTAGTTTCATGATATAAACTGTTTTTTAGATTAGAGCCAGTCCTTAGGATAAGTTTTGCCATCGTAGACAAGGTCGTCGTCATAGAAGGCTCTCGCGGAGTTTTGCATGGCGCTTTGGCGCATACGGTTGCCGAAGTGAACGTGCAGGCCATAGCCGTCATTGCGCAGTTGAGAGAGGTTACCATAAGTGCTACCCTGCGTGAACTCCCATGAGTAGTGACCGAGGTTGAATTTGGGTACACCGGGAAAGTCTGCGGGGTCAATCGGACCACCGCCGTAGTTGGTCCAGATGAAGTCCATATACTCGCCGGGCTGTACGCCATCTACTGAGGGCAGACTACTAAAGTCGTAAGTGTAAATGATGTTGTCACGATGCGGCTGTAGTTTCTTCACTTCGTAGAAGAGGCGTGCTGCTGCAGTATAGGACGGATTAACAAAGCCTTCGGGTGCCGGGGAGATGGGGCTGCCATACTCGGAATTGTAGAACACGCCATCGAGTTTGTATACATCGCAGTAATTCTTTATTTCCTGAGCGTAGTAGCGGGCGGTCTCATCGGCAAGGTTGTTAACGTTTGCGCGGTCGTGATTGCCAAGAATCGAAAGATAAACTTTGATGCCGCGATCTTGCAGGGGCTGCAGGTAGTGGTCGCGGTTAGCCAATATCGCGCTGACGTTTTCATTGCAGTTGACATACACGCGTCCGGTTTCTTCGTTGTAGTTGATGTTAGCCGCAAAGAGCATTACCGCATCATAATACATCTTTCCGCTATTCTTAAGTGTGTAGGATGTAACTTCCAGCGGGTTCATGTCGTTCACCTCCATACACATCATAGTGCGTACAGCCGGAACTTCCACGCCATCCTTGAGCACGGTTTTTGTAGCATCGGGCAGACCAGTGAGGTCGCGGACAAAAATCAAGCGAGACGAGCTGTTTTTGGTGAGTGCGGTTTCGCCGTTGTTGACTGAAGCGCGCAGCGGAATCGCATATCCTTTATCGTTATCGAGAGATCCGTCAGACGTGACGGTTACGGTCATCGGCTGAGAAATGGTGTTTCCGGCTTCCAGACGAGTGATGCCGTCGTTGGTCAAGCTGACCATCGATTTCGGTACGGCTTCGTAACTTGTGCCGTTGGCGGCGTTGTATTCGGCGAGAACTGTTTCATCGTATACGAAAGCTATGTTGCAGTCGCGTTTGAGTGCCTTAGGAGTATTGACATATAGAGGTATGTCTTTGGTGTCGCGTAAGTCGATGTGGGTGAATAGGCGCTTACCATCCGGGTCGGTCACATATACCACTTCGCCGGGCACTGATAGATTGGGATTGTTAGCTTTACCAATCATTACTTCATCCTCGCAGGCAGTGAGTGAAGCCGCTGCCAAGAGAATTCCATATATAAAAATTTTATTCAGTTTCATATTGCTTTGATTGATTTAAATTCAATTTATTTTTCAGGGAGAGATACCGGAACCCAAATAACGTTGGTATTGGCTTTAAGGTCATAACCGTTGGCGTAGTCTTGGAGGTTGTTGCCGGAACCTTCGTTCATCTTCCAATAAGCTACAAGACCTTCGCTGTCAGGGGCCACTTTATAGAAGTGGTTTCTAGCCTGAAGTTCTTCTTTGGCAAGGATACGATTCCAAACACGCACCTCGCAGATGTCACCGGAGAAGTCACGGTTGTTGTTCCAAGACCTGCCTACATAAAACTCAGAACTGTTCCAGTTCACGGAAGAACGATTGCTGCTGTTTTGTGTCTCACCTTTCTGCACACCGTCGATGAAGAAGGCACACTGACCATTGGTGGAATCGTACGTAAAGGTGATGAACTGCCATTTCTCCTTCTCAATTTTCCACTGAGAGTTGGTTACGTTCTGGCTGTTAGCAAACTGCAACTGGTCGGATGCTACGCCAGCGTCACCGAAGCGAAGAAGAGATTTTCCTTCGATACCAAGTAACGTAGAAATGCCCGAATCGTTTCCGTCACTGAAGTTAGCTCCCGGACGGATAAGAGCCTCTACGGTAACTCTCTGCATGCTTCCAAGCTTGCCGGCTGCGCTTGGGCTAGCAAGGCTGAGGTAGTTTTCGTTGAGATTGGCAGTCCAGTTAATCAATGATGCACCGCGAATCACGAAATACTTAGTGCTCTTGTTAGCAAGTACTGGAATAGAGGCACTCGCTACAGTGATGGGCAAACAGTACACATTGTCGGGGTCGATAGCCGTGAGATTTTGCAAAACAATCGAAACCGGACTGGCACTTACTCCGCCCACTTCAAATTCGGCTACCGGATCAGCAATGGAGTAGTATTCTTCGGGGAGCATGATTGTGCTTGTCTTGTACACTTCATTGTATACTTTAACCAACGAGGGGTCTACAGCGTATGTCATAGTGAGTGCCTGAGCGGTGGGTTGTGGAATGTATGCCTGTAAAGTGTAGGATGCGGTTTCCGCTTCACCGTCGAGGAGCACTGAGGTCACTTCGGTTGTGCCGTCGACATAGATTTTGTTGTCAATCTTTTCCACGTCTTCGTTGCAGGAGCTCACAAGCACGCCGGTAGCGAGAACTGTGTAAATTGACAGATATTTAAATGTTTTCATTGTTTCTGTTTATTTGCTTAATGATTACAAATTGCTTGGGTTAAGTGTCTGAAGCGCTTTACGAACTACCTGATAGGGACTTGTGGCGTTGTAATAGTCGTATGCGATGTTTGTAAACGCGCAAGCTTTCACATTCTCACCACTAGCCCAGTTGGCAAGCGATGACACACAAAGAGAACCGTCGGCCATATATCCGATTTTATCATCGTTTGGGTCGGTATAGCTTGTAACCATACCTATGCGGTCGGCAGGAACTCCCTCTATCGAGGCATTGGCAAGAGCCATATTAAAACCATAGTTCGAATTGGCTGATTGTGATTCGGAAAGGAATAAAACGTTGCAGTCGTTAATGAGATCCTTATCGCCCACGTTTTGAGGTTTTCCGATAAAGTCAATATCCATTTCAGGATTTCGCGCGTGCCAATCGGACATAATACCGATGAAGTTCTTCTCGTTGGCTAGGTATTCCGTCTTTTCGGCTGGTGTCATGTGATTAGTGATTTTACCGTTGTAGCCAATCATGATGCCATTGAAGTTGTTTTTCTTGGCATATGAGAGGGCGGTTGCGGTAGAGTCGGTCAGGAAGTCGAGAAATTCAACGGCGAAAGGTTCTTCTTCGGTCGACATTGCCTGATGCTCAAGATAGGCAAGTTTGATGGCATCGAAGTCAATCACATAAGTAAACTTCATGTTTTTCTTTTCTCGTACGTTTTCCATGTCGCGAACGGTGATGTCACTAATCGAAGTCGGGTTTGTGAACACGACAACGTCTATTGAATCAGGCAGCTCGTCAACGCGCTGAGCACGAGTGTTGATGTTTTCGCCTTTTCCCAGATTGTTGAACCACACATAGACAAGTTTGTGGTCGGTTTCGCGATAGTCGCGAAGTGCTTCAAGGTATTCTTCATATGCCACCGGATCAGTCTTGTCTGCGGTATCATAGTTAAGGTCTACGTTTTCCGGTTCGACCCAGTCGTCACACGATGAAAATGTGGCGGCTGATACGCAAGTGGCAAGAAGTGCCAGTCCGAATTTAGATATTTTGTTCATAATAGATCTTTTTATTAGTGTTGAGAAAATCAAAGTCCGGGTTTGCAAGCCCACCATACTTTAGTTGCCAGATTGTCGGGACCGTTGAGGTAGTTGGAAACGGCAGACTGTACGTTGGTGAGGTTGTCGGTATATTCAGCCGCAGGATAAGGCAAGCGCTGCGGACCGCGATTGATGTCTACCACATTTGAACCGTTGTAAGCAACCGGAATCAGGAACGGATATCCTGTGCGGCGATAGTCGGCCCAAGCTTCATTGCCGAGCTTCCAGTTGGCAATCCATTTCTGGGTAATAATCTTCTGCTGTTTCTGTTCTGCTGTGAGTGTTTCATCCCACTTGATGGTTACCGCAGGAATTACACCTGTCCAGGGATTCTGACCTTCGGGATCGTAAAACTTGGCAGGTACAGATGTGGCATCGTTGATATACGTGTTGTAACCGTCGGCCACACCGTAGTCTTCCATAGAGAGGCGGATACCATCATTGTAGAACGATTCGGCCGATCCCCTCATGTCCCAATTGAAAACTGCTGCACCTTCGGCACGCAAAAAGCATACTTCTGAAGCATTCATCCAAAGAGCCGGCGTGGTGCCGGGAAGGTTGACATCGGAGAAGTTGACACTCCATGAGGTGCTGAATGTCTCCCAACCTCGACGGATACCTACATACTGCAGCGATGTGCCGTCGGGGGCTGTCATCCATGTTCCATCGTCATTTTTGTATGGCTTGCCATTGAGTCCGGGCGATTCAGGAGAACCTGATTCGGTGAGGTATTTGGAGATACGCGGGTCCTTGTAACCGTTGAGGTAACAAGCAATTTCGGCCGACGGACGGGTGTCATGAGCGTTGTACATGATAGCCGTACGCATAGAGTTGGTCGATGTCTGGTAGTTTTTCCAAGTTGCGTTCTGATCGTTCGTCTCGATTACACCTCCATTTTTAGGGTCGATGGCATCTTCGGCTTTGGCCTGAGCCAATTCTTTATTGGCATAGCTGATGCGCAAGGCCAGACGCAACTGGAGTGAATTGGCAAAGCGTACCCAATTGCTGATGTCGCCGCCATAAACTTTGTCGACCAACGGACTCATCACTGCTGTGGGGTTGTCAAGCAGTATCTGACGGGCAGCGGCGAGCTCTTCGAAGAATTTGTTGTAGACATCTTCTTGAGAGTCGTAAGGAGTCTTGATTGCGCCTTCAAAGCCGATGGCCGAGTAGGGGATTGGACCGTAACAGTCGGTTACTCGGTGCATCGCGGCAATCTTGATGATGTTGGCTACAGCCATTGGCACTAGGTCGCCTGATGTTTCGCAGAAACCCTCAACCATCGAAAGGTTGGTGAAAAGAGTAGAAATAATCTTCTTGTCTTTCAAGAATACCTCAGTCCAGTTGTTGGGCGCATTGTTGCGCACATAAGAGGAAGTAAAGTTTGCTCCGTCGGAGAAGTAACCTCCGAGTGTGCCGCCGAGAAGACAGTCCACAAACTGGGTACAGTTTACATCAGAAGGAGCGACAGTGCTGCAGATATTTGTCATTGACGATACCAAAGCGAAACCGTCGGGAGTAAGATCGCCCGGTTGTGACTGATTGGAGTTGATGTCCAGGTAGTTACCTGTGCAGGCTACTGTGGTGAGCAGCACTGCGCCTCCAGCCAATATTTTGTTGAATATATGTTTCATTTTTTTTATCGCTTGAGTTAGAAATTGAAGTTAACGTTGAAGCCGAAGTTACGTAGTGAAGGCATCATGAAGTTGTCGATACCTTGGAAATAGTTACCGGCTGATGCTACGGATTCGGGATCATAAGGAGCCTTGTTGTAAATCATCCATAGGTTGCGCCCTACGAGTGATACCTTGATGTCGCAAACGCCTTTGAGCCATTTGCGCGGAATCTTGTAGCCGATAGTTGCTTCGCGTAGGCGCAGATTGGTTGCAGAGTAGGTATAGTATTGAGGAACGGTTTCACCACCGGCAACGAGATTATACCATTGCTCGGGGTTGATGCCATCGCCGTTATTGATGCTTACGAAACCCCGGTCGCGAGCTTGGCCTGTAGCCTCAGACACACCATAGTAGTCAAGGACTGCCTGGGTGCGTGAGTAAACGACCCCCCCGAAACGCGCTGAGAGCATGAAGCTTGCAGTGAGGTTTTTCCATGTGAAGCTGTTGCTCCAAGCGAGGTTGCCTTTGGGAAGAACCGAACCGAGCTTGATGGGTTTGTCTGCTACAGAAACGGTAGATACATTGCCTTCGGGGTTGATGTAGATATTACCGTTGTGGTCGCGTTGTAAGTCTACCATAGAGTAGAGGTCACCCATTGTGCCGCCTTCGCGGAGGATGAAGCGTGTTGCGCCTACTTGGTTGTCGGTCATGACGAGCTGGTCGATGTCGAGTTTTTCACCGGTAACGGGGTTGTATGCGTTGCGTCCCAGTTCCTTAATCACGTTTTTGTTGAACGAATAGGTCATGTTGGAAGCCCAAGAGAAGTTATTCCATGTATGATCGAAGCCGAGGGCGAACTCCATACCCCAGTTGCGGATTTTACCTGTCTGAACATAAATCTTAGAATATTTGCCCACAGGAACATTGGGGTTGAATGTCTGGTTGTAGGTGTCGGCCTGATACCATGTAGCGTCGAAGTTGAAATCTTTCAAGAAGCGGAAGTTCATACCTACTTCCCAAGATTTGGTACGTTCGGGCAATAGGTTGTTTACGGGATACTGGGTCAAAACGGACCAAGTGCCGTTTACCCATTCATAGCGCGGGTTGGCGATGTAGCGCGGGAAAGCAGTACCTACCGATGCCCATGATGCACGGATTTTCCAGAATGACAGATATTCTGAGGGAATGTTGAGACCGGCATCTTCGAACAATTGGGTCATTAAAACAGATATACCTACAGACGGGTAGAAGAATGAAGACTTCTTCGAGTTGACACCGGCAAGAGCCGAAGGCCAGTCGTTACGACCGGTCAATGTCAGGTAGTAGGTACGTTTATATCCAAGGTCGGCAGAAGCGTAGATTGACTGGGTCTGTTCGCGCCACATATTCCAAGTCTTTGGAGCGTTGCGCGAGATGTTGTTGATAGAGAAAAAGTTTGTCAGCAATGCGTCTTGTCCGGGATAGTTTTCTGAACCATCGGGGATACCGCCACGGATGTCAGTTGATTCGTAACGCATATCGTTGATTGAGCCACCGAAGTTGGCTTGTAAATTCCAATCTTCACTGAAGTCTTTGTTGAACGATGCAAGGAAGTCGGCAAAGATTTGCTTCTCCTTGTAGTTCGTTTCACCATAGTAACCGCGTTCTGAGTTGTCAGAAAGGTTGCCGAGAGTACCTGCATAACGTTTGTCGGTCGCCTTGGTGTAAGAATCGTCGAAGCGTACACGTCCGCTCAATGTTAGACAGGGTAACACCTTGTACGAAAGTTGTGCGCCTACCATGTAACGGTTTTTGGAGTTCTCGCGCAGGTTACGGTAGTTCACCCAATAGGGGTTTTGCACGGTCAGACCATATTCGCCCCATTGCCAGTTTTGGGTGGAAATCTTACGAGCAGGGTCGTAAACCTCGTATGCGCGCACTTCGTCCCAGTTGTTACCGCGGGGGAAGAGATAGGCACCCACAATGGGGTTCATGTAAGAACCTTGATTAATCATGTTACGGTCCATCTGGTAGATGTAGCTTGCGTTCAAATCCAATGTCATCTTGTCGTTGAGAAACTTAGATGTGTTACGATAGTTGAAGTTGTAGCGGTTGTAGCGCTCATTGGGTACAATACCTTTAGAATTGGTAGCTGCCACCGAAGCGTAGGTTTGGTTGCGTTCGGTACCCGAAGAGAAAGTAACCGAATTGGTGGCAACAAAACCAGTCTGCAAGTAGTCATCAGCCACATCGTAACCGTAGTCGTTGTACGGTGTGAGGCGGGCACCCCAGCTGTAAGATGAAGTGAAGGCATAAATACTGTTTTGACCTGCGCCGTAGCTGCTTTGGAATCGGGGCAGAATCCATGCACGATTCCATTCGAGGTTCGAACTAGCTGTAACCTTAGCCTTTCCTGTCTGACCTTTCTTGGTCGTGATAACGATAGCACCGTTGGCAGCTGCAGAACCGTAAAGGGCGGCAGCGGCGGCACCGGTCAGCACTGACATTGACTCGACATCGTCGGGGTTGAGGTCGGCAATCGGCTCGGTAGCACCCTTTGAACCGAATGCACCGGCGTCACCTTCTGAACTGGCACTACGCATGGGTACACCATCAACAACATAGAGAGCGTTGGACGACTGCATAATTGATTTGGTACCACGCATCACTACCTTTGATATACCACCGGTACCCGATGATGAGGCGTTGATGTTTACACCGGCCACTTTACCTGCCAGCGAGTTGACGAAGTTGGCATCCTTGTTGGTGGTCAGCATATCGCCTTTCACCTGCTGAACGTTGTACGAAAGTGATTTCTGCTCGCGCTTGATGCCGAGCGCAGTCACCACCACTTCATCAAGTTTTTTTGCGTCCTCAATCATCGTGATATTAATCGATGAAGAGGAACTCGTTACTGTAACCTCTTGAGGTTGATAGCCTACATAACTAAATTTCAGCACATCACCTTCGGCCACATCAATGGAAAATTCTCCATCAAGGTTTGTCAGAGTCCCTGTCGATGTGCCTTTTACCAAGATTGACACACCAATTAGAGGCTCACCGCTGTTGTCTATCACTCTACCTGTCACTTTTATGTTGGCAGCGAAAGCCAACATGGGCAAAAACATGAGAGCGAAGAACAGACTTGTTACTTTTGCCTTCATAACTTTTTTAGTTTGATTAATAATAATGAATTGTTCTAGATTTAGAAACGGGGGTTCTATAGTAAAATGCATAATGCGAAGTCGTTTACGGGTCTGGATACACCTAGGTTGTACTAAAACAGATTTAGTCTTTTGGAGACATTGACCTAAATGAGTAGAGAAATGTCCGGTTGTGGTTAAATTCATAGTTTTATAAAGGCTAAATTATTTATATTCAAATGTTAACGACTGATCAGTTGAAACTTTCCCGTAACTTAAAGATGTAAGGTTAACAAAAGCTATGAGTGATTTTCCAATTAGCCTAGTCGAAGAACGTTACAAACATAAATAATATATTTGTAATAAGCAAGGAAGTAGACGAAAATAATCTCAAAAAATTATAAGCGGCATATTCCGGGAGTTTACTATATAGATATTATCGCCGAATGCGAGAAACTGGGTGACTATGTGGTAAATGTGGTAGAAG